>ERZ1673757.90-NODE-90-length-14102-cov-23.799744_pt1 | contig 14102 bp, 11 predicted proteins | sample MGYA00580181_ERZ1673757 | MGnify/ENA primary metagenome ERZ1673757 (study PRJEB41219, sample SAMN04549606) | soil metagenome | isolation source: soil | place: USA: New Mexico, Bitter Lake NWR | collected 2008-11-15 ... | reverse complement strand
TATGAACGAGATGCTTCATGACCGGCTTAGAGAAATAAAGGGCCAGCCCCAACATCGTGAAAAACTTGTGGATTCCTTGATGATGTGCTAATCTATTCATGAGACATGAACCTCCTTGTGAATAGTTTTGGTGACACATCTATTCTAATCAAGGAATCGGGTTCATGTCTCTTTTTTTTGCTTTACCAAATGGCGGTTGCGGCGTTGAAGATGCGTCTGAATCAATGACAGTTGAGCGGAGACAAAAAAGAAAATGGCGGCATATTGCTTTTGAATCTTGGTCCGATCTGTAGTAAAATGAAAGTGCTCTTGCATGGGGATTCTCCTTTCGAATGGTAGGTCGCACTTTCATTTTAAGGAGATCCGCCAGGCAAGGGCTATTTTTATGCTTGATCAAGTTTATCTAGCACCACGGGTTAAGTTATATATTTAATGGAATTTTAAAATTTTTATTATTTCCCAGGTTAAATTGTTTGCGTTCCCTTTATTATCATGTAATAATTTCTGTTAACAACTAGATATTTAGTATTTCAAAACAGATCTCTATAATACTGCAAGTGGTGGTGTATAAAATGGAAGGAATCAATCAGTTGCCAGTGAAAGTAGGGGATTGGGTAAAAGGAAAAACAAAAAGCGGCGAATTTATTTACGGTTATGTTGAAACGATAGATTCATCACAAAAGATTATAAGAGTAAAAGTTATGGCTTGCGACAATGAAATCGTCGTTGGTAAAACAGTTGAAACATTAAATCATTGGGTAAAAAAATTGCCCGTATCTCCAATAGAAAATGAAGAGCAGATTAAAGCATTAATTGATTTAGCCTTGTTAACAAAAGATGAAAATTGGTTTATGGAGCTGTCCAACAAATTAAAACAATTAACGAAAGAAAAGGAGAAAGAAAACATAATATAAATGAATAAGACAGCTCCGATGATAATTTTTTCACAATATTTTTTATGATCGTTTTAATACGATTCACGTTCCCCCGTTATAACTTTATGTTATCCTCCCAGAATATAGAGCATTTTATTATTTCAATATATTATACTTCTTTCCCATTGCCAAAAACCTTTATTCTTTTATAGCTGCCCACATTCCTACATTGTATATATTTTTTATCAGTTCAATTCAGTTGTTATGTAATGAAGGAAGACGTTTGAAAAACATCATCATACTGATCAATATTTGTTCACAATAGGGAGTTCTGCTTACATATGCAGAAGAACCGGCGGCATTTTTCAAAGTGATTGTTGGAACGTCGTTTCGTCTTTTTTTGAAGCATACTAAAAAATCACTGATTTTAAACATTAAGAATTACCGTTTAAATGCCATGAAGCCGTTTCATTTAGAAAAAACAGAGCTCCGCCAATCACCATTCGATCAAGTTAATAACTGGTAATACAATTTCCAAACATATGAATAACGGAAAAAAGAGAATGATTTGGCCTTCCGTGCAGAAGCAAGAAAGACTGATTCCAATCTTTTGGAATCGGTTTTTTTATGACCCATTTTGTCGATGCGTCCAGTACGATCGGTAACTGTAAATTTCTGTATTTCCGGGATATCAAAAGAAGGGCGCCCCAATTTCTCATGATTGAAAAAGTAAAAGGGGTTTCCAGCATTTTTGGGTTAAAAAGTTTCAAAAATAAAAGGAGCTTCATTCAGTGGATCGCTAGTTCTCACAGCTTTTTTGTAATGCTACAATAAAGGAGAATATTAAAAAATACGATAAACATTGTAAGCTGGCATGTGATGCGATTGGACGAAAAGCTTCAATCAACAATTGAAGGAGGTGTTTTATAATGAAGAAAAGAGAGTATGTCAAACAATGTTGGAAGCGCTTTATTTTCGAAAATAAGCTCGACGAACAATTATCTCCCATTGTAAAGGATTCATGGATTCGTTCCAAAGAAATGAATGTTGATCCTTTTCAACGATATGGTCAAATGAAAAAAATCGAGATAGACCATTACAAGCCTTTAATTGAATGTTCGGTTCCGTTTATGGAAGGATTGTATTCAATCGTAAAGGGCTCGGGTTTTTTAGTGATTCTTTGCAACGAAAAGGGACAGTTGTTAAAATCAATTGGCGACGCTGATACGTTAAAGATGGCAGCTGATATTCAATTTGTGGAAGGTGCCGATTGGAGTGAACAAGCAATGGGAACGAATGCAATCGGCACTTCGATTGTGATCAATCAACCTGTACAAATATATGCTGAGGAGCATTATTCGGAAATTTGCCAGGCATGGACGTGTTCGGCCGCGCCCATTCACGATTCAAAAGGAAAGATAATCGGCGTATTAAATGTTTCAGGCCCATATGAAAAGGTGCATCCACATACTTTAGGAATGGTAGTGTCAGCAGTGAAAGCGATTGAGTACCAACTGGAGCTGATTGAAAAGACAGAAAAAAACATTATGATGCAAAGATTTCTTGAAGCGACTACCAATAATATGAAAGAGAGCATCCTCATTTTCGATACGGAAGGGCTCATTATTAAAGTGAATGATCAATTAAAAAAACTGCTTCAATTGAATCATTCTTGCCTGGAAGGGAAAAAGATCAGCGAAGTTTTTAGCAACAAATCGATTATTTCCAATCGCCCTCGACATCTTCAAAATCATGAACTGCACTTAAAAATAAAACAGTCAAACAAAGTTTTTCATGTTCTAGTTGATAAACTCCCCATTTATAAAGACAGCCAATGGATCGGTTCAATGATGATTATAAAAGAGATACAAAAGATAAGACAATTTATTAATCATTTATCAGGCAATCAGGCGAAAATCACTTTTTCTGATATGATCGGGAAGCATCCCCAGTTTCTCCAAAAAGTAAACGAAGCGAAGCTAGCAGCAAAAACGGACTCAAATGTATTAATTTTAGGAGAAAGCGGTACGGGAAAAGAAATGTTTGCACAAGCGATCCATAATGAAAGCGATAGAAAGCATAAGCCTTTTATAGCCATCAATTGCGGCGGAATTCCTCGAGATTTATTAGGAAGCGAACTGTTTGGTTATGCGGACGGTGCTTTTACCGGAGCGAAAAAAGGGGGAAGTGCAGGAAAATTTGAGCTTGCCGATGGCGGTACGCTTTTTTTAGATGAGATTGGAGAAATGTCTTTGGAAATGCAAGTATTGCTTTTACGAGTCATACAAGAAAAGGAAGTGGTGCGAATCGGCGGGCATAAAGTTTTGCCTGTTGATGTTCGCATCATCGCAGCGACGAACAAAAATCTTCGCGAAGAGGTCGAAAAAGGCAGCTTTCGGGAGGATTTGTTTTTCCGGCTTAATGTCATGCCGATCACTTTGCCGTCATTGCGAGAAAGAAAAGAAGACATACCGCTCCTTGTTCATCATTTTATTGAAAAAAATTGTGAAAAGTTAAATAAGCCTTTTCCTGAAATCAAACCGGATTTTTTTCAAGCGTTAATACATTATCATTGGCCGGGAAACATTAGAGAATTGCAAAATATAGTAGAAAGAACTTTAAACAAATTGACGAAGCCTGTTTTAACTATTAAAGATTTGCCTGAGGAAATTATAAAAACGGACTCCAAGCCAAAATCGGAAACGGTGTTTATTCATCGAGATGAAATGAAAAAGCAGTCGATCTTGCAAGCTTTACGTCTATATAACGGCAACATCACAAAAGCTGCGCAATATTTAGGGATATCACGAAGCACTTTTTATCGGCAAATGCAAAGATTTCAAATCCCTTATTAATATCATTTTGTTTCATTTCGTATCAAATTGTATCATTGTGTCTCTAAAAAGCGTCCCAAAACGGGACGTTTTTTGTGTAGCATAAAAAATCTTATTCATTTTCAATGAAATTAAATATATCAATCACGAAAATGTAGTTTGGCACAATTTTTGCATTTAACTATTTGAAACCGTTTTCTATTTTGGTAGAAGGGAGAGAATACATTGGCAATTTCTAAAAATGATCTTTTATGGATGTATGAAAACATGTACAAAATCCGTTATTACGAAGACAAAATGGCAGAAGCTTATACTGAAGGGAAAAATCCGGTTTTCAATATTGGGGCGGGTCCTGTTCCTGGCGAGATGCATTTGGCAACAGGGCAAGAACCGGCAGCCGTCGGCATATGTGTTCATTTGAAAAAAGAAGATACGGTTACGTCGCCGCACAGGCCTCATCATCATGCCATCGCGAAAGGCGTTGACCTAAATAAAATGACGGCTGAAATTTTCGGAAAAGAAACCGGGCTTGGCAAAGGCAAGGGAGGACATATGCATTTGTTTGATCCGGATGTCAAGTTTTCCTGTGGAGGAATTGTTGGAGCAGGAATCCCGCACGCCCTTGGCGCAGCACTAGCTGCTAAGAAAAAAGGGAAAGACTGGGTTGCGGTTTCATTTATCGGAGAGGGAGCCGCAAATCAAGGAGCTTTCCATGAGTCATTAAATATGGCAGCACTTTGGAATTTACCTCTTATTGTGGTGATTGAAAATAATCAGTACGGAATTTCTGTTCCGAAAACAGCATCGACATCTGTAGCATCTAACGATGTTCGTGCAGCTGCATATGGCATTAAAGGATATTACGTCAAAGACAACGATCCGATCAGCATGTACGAAGTATCAAAAGAAGCAGTGGAACGCGCCAGACGAGGCGAAGGTCCATCGATTATTGAAATTGAAACATATCGTTACTTGGGACATTTCCAAGGGGATCCGGAGTTGTATAGAGATAAAAATGAAGTGTCGCTTCTTCGGGATAAAGATCCGATCATACGCCTTCGAAATCTATTAATCTCTGAACAAAACATAGCGGAAAACGATCTTGACATCATTGAAAATAAAGCAAAACAGGAAGTAGACGCTGCTTATCAATTTGCACGCAGCAGCAATTATCCGAATCCGGAAGATGCTTTAAAAGACTTATACGTTTCGTAAATAAACAGGAAAGGGGTTATAAGCTGTGCAAGGAACAAAAACGCGCTTATTAACGGGAAATAAAGCCATGGCGGAAGCGATTAAATTGGAGATGGAGCGGGATCCAAACGTGTTTGTCATGGGGGAGGATGTCGGAGTTTACGGGGGTATCTTCGGATCGACAGAAGGGTTATTTCAACAATTTGGATCAGATCGAGTGATTGATACCCCGATATCTGAAACTGCATTTATTGGAGCGGCCATTGGCGCAGCAGCCGAAGGAATGCGGCCGATCGTTGAATTGATGTTTGTCGATTTCTTTGGCGTTTGCATGGATCAAATTTATAACCATATGGCAAAAATCCCTTATATGTCGGGCGGCCGAGTGAAGCTGCCAATCGTGTTAATGACCGCTGTTGGCGGAGGGTATAGTGATGCTGCTCAGCACTCTCAAACTTTGTATGCAACGTTTGCGCATTTGCCGGGAATGAAAGTGGTGGCTCCATCCACTCCATATGATTTAAAAGGGATGATGATTTCAGCCATTCGGGATGATAATCCTGTAGTCTTTATGTTCCATAAAACGCTGCAAGGCTTAGGATGGATGGATCAATTAGACGCATCAGTCGGTCATGTGCCGGAAGAAGCTTACACGGTGCCGCTAGGAAAAGCAAACGTTGTCAGGGAAGGGAAAGATATAACAATTGTAGGGATTCAAATGACGACTCATCATGCACTGGAGGCTGCCAAAAAGCTGGAGCAAGAAGGAATTGAAGCAGAAGTCATCGATTTGCGTTCACTTGTCCCGTTAGATCGTGAAACAATCCTGCAATCCATTAAAAAGACTCATCGATTACTTGTAGTAGATGAAGATTATTTATCGTACGGCATGACGGCGGAGATCGCTGCCATAGCTGCAGAGGAAGGCTTGTATGACTTAGAAGCTCCGGTCAAACGATTGGCTGTACCAGACGTGCCGATTCCTTTCAGCCGCCCGCTTGAACAGTTTGTTTTACCGAATGCAGAAAAAATTTATCAAGAAGCTGTAAAACTCGTTAATGAATAAATCTACCATTTCTTTCACAGGAGGCCAACATGATTATTGAAATTAAATTGCCGCAATTGTCGGAAGAATATAATGAGAGCTTAATTGCATTTTGGCATGTGTCAGAAGGGGATGCGGTGGAGCAAAATGACATACTTGTTGAAGTTCAAACGGAAAAGGCGGTATCGGAGCTGCATGCACCTGCAAGCGGAATCGTGAAGGAAATCCGTAAAAAAAGAGGAGATACAGCATCTGTCGGCGAAGTGCTTGCAACAATTGAAACAGCTGAACGCGACGGGCAGCCTGACATCAAACAAGAAGAAACGAATGAAAGATTGAAAGAACAAGAAAGATCGGAAGGACAAGCAGCGACGGAACAAAAAGTCGAGAAAAGGGCGACGCCGCGCGTGAAGAAATTAGCGAAAGAGCTAGGGGTGGATTGGCGGCTTGTGGAGCCGACTGGTTTAAACGGGAAAGTAACGGAAGAGGATATTCGCAACGAGCACAAGAAAAGGGAAAAAGAGAAGCAAACAAATTCTTCATTCATAGTGGCCGCTCCATCCGTGCGCAAATTTGCAAGAGAACATCAAGTGAATCTTGAAGAGGTAATTCCATCGGGTCCAAACGGCAAAATATTAAAAGAAGATATTGAGGCCGTGATCAATAGGCGCAAAAATCAGCAGCTTGAGATGGAAAGTCCGCAAAAAAATCCGAAGGAAGAAACAAAGATCAATTCGGAACAAGATGAATATATTCCGCTTTCAAACATTCGCAAACTCATTGCACGTTCAATGGTTCATTCGAAAAAGACGATTCCTCATGTAACACATTTTGATGAAGTGAATGTTACAAAGCTTGTTCAGCATCGACAAAGCATAAAATCGTTTGCGGAAGAGGAAGCAATCAAACTCACCTATTTAGCTTATGTTGTGAAAGCGTTGACGATCGTTTTGAAAAAGTATCCACAATTAAACGCTTCCTTTCATGAAGAACGTGAAGAAATCATTTTGAAGAAACAATACCATATCGGTTTTGCGGCTGATACAGACCGCGGTCTTGTCGTGCCGGTCATACGGCATGCAGACCAAAAAACATTATTTCAAATTGCTAAAGAAATTCACGAGCTTTCCCTAAAGGCAAGAGATGGTTCCATTCAAGCGGATGAAATGACAGGCTCCACATGTACGATATCGAATATCGGATCAGCTGGCGGCGCATGGTTTACACCGATTATCAACCATCCGCAATCGTGTATTCTTGGCATCGGCCGAATCGAGAAAAAAACTGTTGTGGTCGATGATTCGATTGAAATTGCATCCATGATGGCGTTATCGCTCAGTTATGATCACCGGATTATGGACGGAGTGTTGGCACAAAAAGCATTGAACGAGCTAAAAAAATATTTGAACGAGCCAAATTTCATTTTTGTCAATTAATGTGGGTTTAAAGAATATAGACAATATTGAGGCTGTTCAGACAGTCAAATCTCCATTGAAAACAAAAAACATCAAATATCAACGTTTTTAAAATATTAAAGGGGGCCGTCTATAAGCCGAAAAAGTCTTATAGACAAGCCCCTTTGTCCTTCACAACAATTTTAAATTCTGCCCTTGAGACGTTCTAACTTTTTTTTACTTATTTCAGATCAATTGAAAACAGACCGACGCCTAGCATTTTTATGGGCTGCTTTAACAGGTTTCCCTAAGAACAGTAGCTGGGGTCCGATTATTTTATTTTTTGGTTTTCTCCGCAAAATGAAGCGGATGTCTTCTCGACTTTTTATGGTAAAATAATTAACAACAGTCTCAATTAAAGGAAGAGGATGCATGTGAAAAATTGGCTGCCCATTTTGTTTATTGGCTTTGGTTTGCTTTGTGTCGCATATGGCGGATGGAAGTTATGGTCCATGAACAGCGCCCAAAATGAAGCATTGAAAGAAGCCCATCAGCTTGTTGGTGCAGAAAGTCTAAAGAAAAAGGAGAAAAGCGGTGTTGTACCAAGCGACTTTCAACCGAAAATGGACGAGGTGATTGGCATTTTGCACATTCCGAAACTTAAAGCACAATTGCCGATCGTTGAGGGGACGGATGAAGACGAATTGGAGAAAGGCGTCGGTCATTACAGAGGCACTGCTTTTTCTGGGCAAAACGACCAAATCGTTTTATCAGGACATCGGGATACAGTTTTTCGCAATGTTGGCGATTTAAAAATTGGAGATGAACTCATTGTTGAAATGGAGTATGGTCGTTTCACATATTTGATTCAAGAAACAGAGATTGTAGATGCCGATGATCGAACAGTGATCCGATCTACTGCTCCAAACGAAGTTTTAACATTAACAACATGCTATCCGTTCGGTTATATTGGAAACGCACCACAGCGATATATTATTTATGCGGTACCGGCATAATTCAGTGGGAAAACGAGCCCTTGCTTATAAAGCATCAAGGGTTCTTTTCTGTTTTAATAAAGTCATTCAGCCGTCTATCCGTAACTGTTCATTTAGCATTAGAATGAAGTTAAATGAGCGGTAATTGAATGATAAATTTGGGGCTTTAATCGCAGATTAAGGCGATGTCGATTTCAAATTATTTCACAATAAGATCCAATGGGCATTCATAAATAAAAAATTCTATTTTTTGATCGGAGAGTTGTTCGAGTTTTGTTTGTCAATATTTCATGTTTTTTATTTCATGACTGTACACGTGCATGTATGCTGGATGTCTCTTGCAATTGGCAGTATATTTTACACTTTACATCTGCATCTTGCTGAAAAAAAAGCGTCTGCTAAACTGTCCGGATGCATAATATTGGATTACCTGTTATGACCAGAAACCCGGTTTTTTTCTATTGGCACCCAATGGTTCAGTTATTGCTGTGATTGGATATTTGTCATCGGATACAATGTGTTGCATAGTTTGAAGAATTGACTTTTTCAATCATTTAAAATGCCGCCTCGGAATATATAACAATTTGTTTTTTATTCTAAAAACCTTTTTTCCCTTTTAACGCTAATAAAGTTTTACAAACAATTAATTTTTAAAAAAGTAGAAAAAGTATTGCTTTATAATCATCTAGTTGTCGGCGGGGAGCTGTACGTTCAAACGGGATTTTATAAAATTGCTTTTGAAATGCACCCAGGTTTTATTGTTTACAATCCTGAAACTTTATTAAAGTTAAGAGAAAATGTAGGGCCAAGTATTGGAGCGAATTTTGATCCAAGCCATCTCATTTGGCAAGGCATTGATCCTGTTGAAGCAATAAAAAAATTAGGACGTGAAAATGCCATATTTCATGTACACGCTAAAGATACTTATTTGGATCAAGCAAATATACAAGTGAATGGAGTTTTAGATACAAAGCATTACAGTAAAATTTTGGACCGATCATGGACATTTCGGTCGGTTGGTTATGGCCAAGGTGAAAAAGTGTGGAAGGATATTGTAAGTGCCTTGCGTGCTGCCGGATATGATTATGTTCTTTCAATTGAACATGAGGATATGCTGGCATCCATTGATGAAGGATTAGGAAAGGCAGTAAGCTTATTAAAGCAAATTCTTTTTAAAGAAGAAGTTGCTGAAATGTGGTGGGCATAACAGTCACATTGTAAAGGTAATCCCTAGGGAATTTTGAGAGTCCCTAGGTTTTTTTATTTGGGTTACGATGGGCATCACTTTTAATGCTTATTTTTTTGCGGAAAGTCCTCTGCAAATAAAAGCTTAGGATAATCATCTGTCTTTCTTAAACAATTACGAATAAAATTTATTCATTAAGCCATTTGTTTGTATGACGAGTGTAAAAAAAATAAATAATAAAATTTTCGTTATTAAAGAAAAAATGAAGATTGAATGATAAGGAAAATAACGATTTTCAACGTTTTCTGCGACGATCATAGATTTCATTAACTATATGTTTTTTTGACGAAATGAATAAAAAATATTGAAATTTTAAAAATTCAGATATATTATAATATTTGAAATATTAGTTCCGGAGGAAAAGGGAGGAGAAAAGATACCCAGGAAAATGAAAGCGTTTTAAAAACGGGAGGCGAATTTTGAAAGCGTTTTACTTAACAAGTACGGGGGGATTTTGATGAAAAAGAAGTTATTTTTGATTATGCTAGTTGTTTTCTTAGCCGTTTTATCGGCTTGTGGCAACAGCGCGATTCAGTCAACATCGAAAAAAGAAGAAGGCGGGAGCAAAAGCGGAGGAACAATAAAAATTGGTGTGCTGCTTCCAGATTCAGGGGTTTATGCTTCGCTTGGAAAGCATTTGCACAAAGGTATGGAGCTGTATTTTGACAGCATTGATTGGAAAATTGGCTCCAAAAAAATCGAAATTATTAAAGAAGACAGTGAAGCTGATCCGCAAGTAGCATTAAGGAAAGCGAGAAAATTGATTGATCAAGATAAAGTGGACATTTTAACAGGAACGGTAAGCACGGCGGTAGCCTATGCCATTCGCGATGAAGTGGATAAGAAAAAAATTCCGTTCCTTGTTTCGCATGCGGGAGGAAATGATTTAACGAGAAGCAAACGAAGTGACTATATTTGGCGTTCTTCTTTTTCCTCGTGGCAGATTGGCAATTCATTAGGAGAATGGGCGTTTCATAACGTAGGAAAGACCATGTACATTGCAGCAGCAGATTATGCGTTTGGACGGGAAGTATCTGAAGCGTTTAAAGAAGCTTATACTGCCGCAGGAGGAAAAATTGTCGGTGAAGTTTACCCGCCTCTCGGAAACAATGATTATTCCTCTTATTTGACCACGATTAAAAATGCAAAGGCTGAAGCAGTATATGCATTTTTCGCAGGAAGTGATGCGGTGAGATTTGTTCAGCAATACGATCAATTCGGGTTAAAAGAAGATAAGAAATTAATTGGTTCCGGCTGGCTTGTTTCAGAGGACGTGCGGAAATCACAAGGAAACGCAGGAGTTGGAACAATTTCCTCTATTTTCTGGGATTATAGTATAAAAACAGAAGAAAATAGACAGTTTAAAGAGGCTTTTGAAAAGAAATATAATGAACGCCCGACCATTGAAGCATTGGAAGGCTATGATGCTGCCAAAATTATCGCAGAAGCGCTGACAACGCTTGACGGCGACGCCTCAGATCCAGATAAAGTGGTAGAAGCGATTTCTAATGTTGAATTCATAAGCCCGAGAGGCCCGATTAAGTTTGACAAGGAGACCCACCACGTTATTCAAAACATGTATATCATTGAAACCAAGCTTGTGAATGGACAGACGGAAAACGAAGTGATCGAAATTATTGAAGAGGTGAGAGATCCAGGAAAATAGATAAAAAAAGAGGTGATAATCATGGATATTATCGGGGCGCAGCTAGTAAACAGCATTTCATACGGGCTTTTGCTCTTCGTCATTACATGCGGATTGTCGCTCGTCTTTGGCATTTTAGGAGTATTGAACTTGGCGCATGGATCGTTGTATATGATAGGAGCTTATGTCTCATATTCGATTACCGTCCATTCTGGACAAAATTTTTGGCTTGCCTTAATCATTGCACCTTTAGCAGTAGCTGTTTGCTCTCTCATTATTGAAATGATCTTATTGCGGCCAACTTATCAGCTAGGGCACCTGTCACAAGTATTGTTAACATTTGGGCTTGCGTATGTCATTCATGATATGACAGCGGCGATATGGGGATCGGATGTTTTATCGATCCCTTTGCCTCAAAGTTTATCAGGTACGGTAACCTTATTTAATCAAGCCTTTCCTGTCTATCGTTTAGCTGTAATTGCAATAGGTTTAATTTTAGCGGGGCTGTTGTGGTTCATTCAAGAAAAAACGCGCTGGGGGGCGATCATTCGCGCTGGACTGAGCGATAAAGAGATGATATGTGCTTTAGGTGTAAATATTCAACTAGTTTTTACCGTCGTGTTTTTCATAGGGGGATATTTAGCAGGTTTTGGCGGAGTCATTGCCGCGCCGATCCTCGGGCTTTATCCAAGCATGGAATTCCAAACGCTTATTTTGGCATTAGTTGTTCTCGTTATAGGGGGCTTAGGGTCGATCGCTGGAACGTTTGTGGCCAGCTTAACGATTGGGATTGTTGAGACTTTTTGCCGATTTTTAGTTCCTGAGTTAAGCTTGTTCGTTGTTTTCGGATTAATGGCGGTCGTCTTAATCGTCAAACCGAACGGATTGCTCGGAAGGCAGGTGGTTAAGCATTGAACAAAAAAGGTTTCGCTCTTATTGCTGCAGTTATGTTGCTCATCTTTTCCCCCTTTATCTTTTCTTTGTTTTATTTAAATTTGGTAACTGAAATTTTAATTTTAGCTATTTTCGCTCTTAGTTTAAATATTTTGGTCGGATATACCGGGCTGGTTTCGCTTGGTCACGCGGCGTTTTTTGGAGTCGGGGCTTATATGTCCGCCATTCTTGCAAGGGAGATATCTCCAAACTTTTTCCTTACTCTTTTCGCCTCGCTTGCGGCTGCAATCATTGCATCCGCCATCATCGGAATTTTTTGCGTAAAGGTGAGCGGCTTTTATTTTCTTATGTTAACATTGGCTTTTTCGCAAATGATTTATTCATTTGTCCACCAGTCAACGACTATCACGGGCGGTTCAAACGGATTATCAGGCGTTCCAAGCCCTTTAATTGGATCACTTGATTTTTCAAACCCGGTTTACTTTTATTATTTGATATTGCTTTTGTTTATATTGATCTACGGCGGTTTAAGCCTCATCGTACACTCCCCTTTTGGGCAAGTATTAATAGGGATTCGCGAAAACGAAACAAGATTGAAATCGATGGGCTATCATACAACACTATATAAGCTTGCCGCATTTGTTTTAGCCGGCGGGCTCGGTGGAGTAGCAGGATCGTTATATACAAGCTTTAACAGCTTCATTTCGCCTAGCGATGTATATTGGACGATGTCTGGCTCTGTTTTAATTATGGTTCTTATCGGCGGTTCCGGAACAATGATCGGGCCCGTTTTGGGCGCAGCTTTTATCGTCATTTTAGAAACGATTGTCAGCTCTTATACGACCATGTGGATGATGATTATCGGGATTATCTTTATCTTGTTTGTCGTATTTTTCCCAAAAGGAATTGTCGGGCTTGGAAAATTGCTCTTGCAGTCGTTTTCAAAATCCAACAAGCTGTCAGCTATTTCCGGAAAAAAATCCAATGCGTTGTATAACAATGATGTGAAGAATTGAGGGATGGGGCATGGAGAATCCTGTAATCTTGAAGATTGATCGCGTCGGCATGCATTTTGGCGGTCTTGAAATTCTTAAGGATGTTTCATTGGAAGTGAAAAAAGGTGAGCGGATAGGCATTATTGGTCCGAATGGAGCCGGGAAAACGACCTTTTTCAACATTTTAACCGGCGACCTAAAGCCGAGCAGCGGGTCTATTTATTATAAAGGGGAAAATATAACGAATGTTTCCAATTTTAAACGGACAAACGCCGGAATCGTCCGCACTTTTCAACGAAACAATTTGCTGAACGAATTGACGGTGCTTGACAATTTATTATTAGTTTTACAGCGGAAACATCATTTGCAAAACGTGTGGTTTAAAAAGAGAAACGAAAAAAAATACCCGAAGCTTTTCGAGGAAGCAAACCAATTGATCAAAACTTGGGGATTGGAAAAGCGCGCAAATGAAATAGTGAAAAAGCTGTCATACGGCGAACAGCGGCAAATCGAAATTTTGCTTGGCATTGCGATCAATCCGCAAGTTTTATTATTAGATGAGCCGACTGCCGGCATGTCGCAGGCGGAAACGGATTATATTGTCGATTTGCTGCACAATTTGCCGAAGGACTTGACCGTTTTAATTATTGAGCATGATTTGGAGGTCGTATTTGGACTGGCGGATAGAATGGTCGTTTTATATGACGGAGGAATTCTCATTGACGGCGATCCAAATGAAGTGAGAAACGACAGGAGGGTGAACGAAATATATATTGGAAAGGAGGAAGCGGCAGCACATGCTTAAAGTTTCAGATTTAAATACATTTTACGGCGACAGCCACGTCCTCCATAATGTTTCGTTAACGGTTGAACAAGGCAAGGTAACCGTCCTGCTGGGAAGAAACGGAATGGGGAAAACAACAACGATTCATTCTATCCTGAAAACAAAATTTGGCAAAAAACAACCCCCACCTAGCCTTTGGAA
>ERZ1673757.80-NODE-80-length-16417-cov-21.847818_pt1 | contig 16417 bp, 10 predicted proteins | sample MGYA00580181_ERZ1673757 | MGnify/ENA primary metagenome ERZ1673757 (study PRJEB41219, sample SAMN04549606) | soil metagenome | isolation source: soil | place: USA: New Mexico, Bitter Lake NWR | collected 2008-11-15 ... | reverse complement strand
ATGATCCTAAGACCATTATCCAGGAACATTGCGAAAAGTCCAACCCCGGTACGCTGAACCCTTTGTGGGAGGGGCGCGCCCCTCCCACAAAGGCAACCACCCAAGATATGCGATTGTCAAGGAGCGTATCGGACTGGAAATTCGATAAAAAAACTTTCTGAAACTTAGTATACGAGGAGTGCTTAATATGAATACAGAACTTCGGCAGGAGCAAGAACGATTGGACAGCATAATGGCGATCATTGTGGAGCAAATCGGCATGCTGGAAGACGAAACCCGCCGGCGTCGAAAAGAAGTGATTGATTTCCGCAAACATTTTTGGGATGACGTCAAGGTGAATACAGATACGTTCGACGATTATCTTGAGACAATTATCGCCTTGAGACAACAGGCACAGAACCTGTCCGTGAGCCAAAGCACCTACAGACAAGCCTTCAAGAGGTTGTCCACCCTGCGCCGCATGCAGGAGGTGCCTTATTTCGGTCGAATTGATTTCATCGAAGAAGGGGATTCTGCCGCCGAACGAATCTATATCGGTATCTCCACGCTCACGGATACAAGCGGAGAGAACATACTGATCTACGACTGGAGGGCGCCGGTCTCGAGTGTCTACTACGATTACGCGCCCGGCCCGGCCGAATATACTACTCCCAGAGGCACAGTCCGCGGCATGCTGGAGAAAAAGTGGCAATATATCATCCGCGGCGGCGTTATCAAGTCGATGTTCGATACGAGTCTCACCATTGGAGACGACATTTTACAGCAGGTGCTTGGCAGAGTGACAGACAAACATATGCACAACATCGCGGCCACCATTCAACGGGAACAAAACCAGATCATCCGTCATGATCGCGGGCGGCTGCTCATCGTGCAAGGACCCGCCGGCAGCGGCAAGACATCGGCTGCCCTGCAGCGGATCGCTTACTTGCTCTACAAGTATCGGGATAAGCTGAGAGCCGATCAAATCATTTTATTTTCACCTAATTCGATGTTTAACAGCTACGTATCCAATGTGCTGCCCGAACTAGGCGAAGAGAATATGCAGCAGGTCACCTTCCAGGAATATTTGGAATATCGGCTGAACAAAGAATTTCAAATCGAGGATCCATACGAGCAATTGGAATATATGTTGACTGAAGCGGATGACTCTTTATACCGGACTAGAACTGCGAGCATCCGATTCAAGGCATCAACCCGTTTCTTCGAGACGATTAAAACATACTGTAAGTCGCTGGAATTATCCGGCATGCGATTCAAAGATATTCTATTTAGAGGAAAACCGATCATCACCGCCAAACAAATCACAGAAAGGTTTTATAGCAGTGACACCTCGCTCCGTTTTCACAGCAGACTTGAAAAGCTGGCAGATTGGCTAAACAAGCAAATCGATGAAGCGGAGAAGCTTGAACGGACTAAGCCATGGGTGCAGGAAGAAATCGAGCTGCTTAGCAACGAGGATTATTATAAAGCTCATACTCTCTTACGGAAAAAACGCGGCTTTAAAGCAGAAACGTTGAACAACTATGAGAACGAGATCGAAGCGCTGGGCCAATTGATCGTTCGCAAGAAGTTGAAACCGTTGCGCAAACGGATCCGAACGCTTCGTTTCATCGACATGAAGGGAGTATACAAGCAGCTTTTCGCCGATCCAACGCATGTCAGTCAGTGGCTGGAAGGGGAAACACCCGAGGAGTGGGAGGATATTTGCCGATTGACTGTAAAAACGCTAGACGAAGGCAAACTGTTTTACGAAGATGCAACTCCGTATTTATTTTTGAAAGAGCTGATTCAAGGCTTTCAGACGAACGTCTCGATCAAACACGTGCTTGTAGACGAAGCGCAAGATTATTCTCCGTTTCAATTCGAATTTTTGAAGCGTTTGTTTCCTTCTGCGAGGATGACTGTGCTCGGCGACTTTAACCAAGCGATATTCGCTCATGCCAGTGAAACGGTCGATTTCCACACGCTTACCAGCTTATACGGACCGGATAAAACGGATTCGATCACCTTGACCCGCAGTTACAGATCCACAAGACAGATCGTCGAATTTACTCGCACACTCGTGCTAGGTGGCGAACGGATCACTGCTTTTGAACGCGACGGCGATAAGCCTGTGTTGACGAGAGTGTCCGATCAAGCTGAACTGCACCGCTGTATTGCTTCCAAAGTCGCGGACTTGCGGAAACGGGGATATAATACGATCGCGATTATATGTAAATCTGCTGCGGAAAGCACCGCCGCATACGAAGCACTGAAAAGAGTTGAAGATATAAAACTTGTGAAGAGCGGCTCTACCGAATATGAACAAGGTGTTGTCGTTATACCGGCGTATTTGGCGAAGGGCATCGAATTCGACGCCGTCATCATTTATAACGCTTCATCGCACGTATACGGCGTTGAGAGCCTGCGCAGATTGTTCTACACCGCCTGCACCCGGGCTATGCATTACTTGCAGCTTTACAGTGTAGGCGAACCGAGCCCCTTTTTACAGAACGTTGCGCTGGGTTGTTTCCTTCAGATCCCGGGTTAACACGGGACTGGTCTGGTGTCTTAAATGTATCACTGTCATTAAACGGCCATATATGATATAAAAAACCACTTGCCAGCAATACTGTGTTGGTAAATAAAATCAGAGGCAATTCGCAAAACAATAGCCCTTGCATAGAGGGTCTCCGTTAAAATGAAAATGCGATCCAACATTTGAAAGGAGAAACTCCATGCAAGAGCACATTCAATAGAAAAAGCAAACATTCAAAAACAATAGGCAGCGATTTTGTTCTTTTTATCTGAGTAATGATCACCCTTCAAATAGCTTAACAACACCGCAAGCCTTAGGAAAACACGGTCATTATGTCCATCCCATGTCCTTGGAAAGCTGTTGAGTTTTTCATCCTAACAAGCCTCGCAGCAGTTAGTAATCGGGAATTGGTTTTCCCAATTCTTGTTTCCTAAACGTTCCCGATACAAGGGTCACTACAGAGCATGTCGCTGGATTAAATGACAGATTTTATCGTTTCTTTTAGCACTGAAACGGAATAATTAAATTGTTCTTGTTCCTTTTCGTTTAGTTCAATTTCGATTATTTCTTGAACACCGTTACGATTAAGTTTGGCAGGTACTCCAATATATACATCATTTTGTCCATATTCACCTTCTAGATAGGAAGATACTGTCAGGATACTATTTTCATTTTTAAGAATTGCTTTTGTAATTCGGACAAGGGACATTCCTATTCCATAGTATGTCGCCCCTTTTCGCTCAATGATATGATAAGCAGCGTCACGGACGTTTACGAAGATCTCCTCTAAACATTCTTTCTTTAAATCTTTCTTTCTCTCTAAAACATCATCAAGATTCTCTATTCCGATCTTGGCATGGCTCCAAACTGGAAGCTCGGTATCTCCATGTTCCCCTATGATAATTGCATGAATATTTCTTGTATCCACATTGAAATACTTCCCTAATTCAAATCTTAGACGTGCAGAATCTAAGACTGTTCCTGAGCCAATGACGCGTTCCTTTGGCAGTCCTGACTCCTTCCAAGTGACATAAGTTAAGATATCTACTGGATTTGTTGCCACTAAAAATATGCCATTAAATCCACTTTTCATAATCTCTTTGATAATTTGTTTAAATATTCGCGTATTTTTCTCAACTAACTGCAATCGGGTTTCACCTGGTTTTTGTGCCAATCCCGCAGTGATAACAACTAAGTCCGCATTTGCGCAATCTTGATAAGAACCGCTCCATACCTTTATTGGCGAAGGTGCAAACGGCACTCCATGATTAAGATCCATCGCCTCGCCTTCAGCTTTTGCTTCATTTATATCAATTAAAACTAATTCCTCAACGACCCCCTGATTAATTAGTGAATAAGCATAACTGCAGCCTACAGCTCCTGTTCCAACGATTACAACACGATTTACTTTTTCTTTATTCATGGTTATACATCCTCCTTAAAATGTTATATGATTAAAATAGTAGCCAGCTAACTAATCCAATTACAGCAAGCAAACATAAGCTATATTTAATTGTCACTTTAAATAAATCACTTTCTTTTCCTGCAAATCCAACTGCCGCAGCTGCAACTGCAATTGATTGAGGTGAAATCATTTTAGCCATTGTACCACCCATTACATTGACAGCAACCATCGTTTCGGGTGCTATTCCAATTTGTGAAGCAGTGACAGCTTGAAGTGGAGCAAATAAGGAACCGCTGTTTACAACAGAGCTGGACTAAATCCAAGCCCTACTAAAATGGCTGCCGTTATGGCAACGGGTGCTCCAAATCCTGCAGCTCCTTCTAAAAATGCCCCAAATGAGAATGCCACAATAAGAACTTGCAATCTTTGATCCACTGTAATAAAAGAAATACTTTTTTCAATAATGGCAAATTTTCCGGTTTTTACTGTTATTTTATAAAGGAAAATAGCAGCAAATACGATTGATGCTACTGGCCATAAACCGACTAAAATTCCATATATCGCAGACATCAAAACTAAGATTGCAGGCATTTTATAAATAAAGACGGCAAAAATGCCTGCAGCAATTATGCTGAAAAGCCCTGCTATATAGCCTTTTAATTTAAATACTGTCAGCAAAACAATAAAAACGATGATCGGAACGGCAGCTATAATAGCTGAAAGCCATATATTTCCCAATGGATTATAAACTTGCTCCCATACATGCATCTTGTTCAGCCCCTTACTTTAAAATCGATGAAATGATTTTGTGAAATTTTTCACAATATATATGAAAAAAATATGAACTTTTGAGACATGTCGAGTGCGGTAATCACTAAAGATACGGGAATTGGGATGACAAAAGAGGTTCAAATGCGCATATTTGAATGTTTCTATAAAGCCGATCCATCAAGAAACAGATCAAATGGCGGGAGTGGATTAGGACTTTCCATCGTAAAGAAAATCATTGAAATGCATAAAGGTGATATACAGGTTGAAAGTTCACCTAAAGAAGGTACGGAAATAAAAGTAATATTACCAATAAACAATCCTGACACATAAAAGTTTACAATTACTTTCACAAGGGGCTGTCTAAAAAGTCCATTTTAGTGTTTATGTTTGCAAATTAAAAACCCGAGAATGTTGATATAACAGCATTCTTGGGTTTTAATTTTTTTAAGGCTCAAACTGAAAAACCACTTTTCGGACAGCCCTTCTATGTTTCCTATCTTGTTTATGTCCTTCAGGAGTCTTATGAAGGACTTTTCTTATGCTCTCTTTCTTAATTATGTTCTTCAATAGTTTTATGACGGACATTTAGCATATACAATTGCTTCTTTTTGGACTTCATCGCCTCTATGAATGACATTTACAAATTTTATTAGATTATTTTTGTCCTTCACAGTGGCATTTCTCCAAAATCCATCTACTAAGCTATCTCCAAAAACCGCTATTCACTTATGATACGGTTCACCGTAACGTTGGATAGGGTAAAATGACAACAGGAGAGGCTACCAACCTCTCCATTGAATTTTTTACATTTTAATTGTTTACACTAAAAATAACTTGATTAGCAAATTTAATAATTACATCAAGTATATGATACAACTATATTTTAACTTTAACCTTTTTAACTCTTAATCTCTCTCTGATTGAAATACTTTCTTGTACTCTCTGAGAAATTTCTGTATATAAATCCACTTCCTTTTTGGTATGTTCAAGTGTTACAACTAATGCATATTTTTGAGGACCGACCTCTTCTGTAGCCCATTTACTTTCACATCTTACCACCAAATAATAAGTATCCCCATAATCCAATGGATTTGAAGCTGTAAAGGTAGACTTTTGAACAGTACATTTTTCTCTTACTAAAGGTGTCGGAACTAACTTGCAATTATTAGCACTAGGCACACTCTCATCTAATTCAGTATCAACTTGATTTTTGGGTTTAAAAAAGTTGACCACTTCATCAATACTCTTCCCTCGGATTAACCTATACGACATAGTGATACCCAAATAGTCTAATCGTGTATGTCTTGTTGGTGGGTCATATGCTAATGTAACACTTATAAATCTCTTACCTCTAACTTCATTAAAATCCTTTGGTATAGGAACTTCGAAAATATGGAATTTATCTAATTCAATAGACGCTTCAGCAAAAAGAGTAACCCGTTGATTATTGGATGTTAAAAACTTGTCTATTTGTGCTACACCATAACCATAAACTTTAAGAAGTTCATCTTTTGAAAATGTATCTTCAATACCTTTAGGGTATTCAGCTGAATGTACTAAAATTGCTCTTACCAGATTAGCAGAAGCTCCTTTAAAAACATTTAATATTTTTGAAGCTTTATAAGTTACAACAGGAGCAGCAAAACTTGTGCCAATATCAGTTGTAAATAATTCATTGGGTAGTTCTTTGGAAGTGCTTACAACAGAAAGTGCCCTATCTATAGTTATTCTACCTATTAAACCATCAAATAGTAAATTTCCTCCATATTCACATAATTCAGGTTTAATAGACCCTTGGACTCCTGGTCCTGTACGAGTAAATGGAGATGGATAATTTTCTTTACCTATTACCCTTGCATCAACCCTAGTCTCTTGACGAAACAAATTTATTGTTGGGCCACTTTCATATTCACAGTAGGAACCAACTGTTATTGCAAGAGCCGCACTAGCAGGGTCAATAATCCTTGCTTTTTCACCGAAAAGAAAAGTTGGATACTCAGACAGCACATTCTCTTCTATCTCCCCATCATAAAAGTAATTGCCTGCTGATACTATTATTACTATATCTAGTTCTCTTATTAATTCATCTAAAGTAGCTGCCCAATATGTTTGTTTTCCTTCCACATAAGGCTTTTCACTATCCCCTAACGAAATATTAAAGATTCTACAACCATACTCGTGATAAAAATAATTTATAGCGTCTCTCATTTGGGTAGTGATTAATTTTTCATCATCAAAAGAATTATATTCATTTGTAACCCTTGCACTGTACAGCTTTGCTTGAGGTTTAAAAACCCCGTTATTAATGCATTCTAAAACGTCACCATATAGGGCAATACCAGAAACCTTAGTCCCATGTCCCTCTTTATCCGTAGGGTCACCAATCTCAGAAGGAAATGAAACTGAATCCCCAAGAGCTGGACCAATCATAGGATGCCCTTGCATAACTCCACTATCAATTACACAGACTCCTGTACTTTTTGGGTCGGGTGGGATAACTTCTGGAAATGAGTCAATCGTTAAATTACTTATTTCCTTAGGATTAAAGTATGGTTTAGGTGGAATATCAATTAAACGTACAATACTATCTTCTAATAAAATTTTAATAAGTTCACCAGTTAAGTTTGCACGTAAAACAACTATGGATTTCCCAATATAATTATCTGTTACACGCCCTTGGTTTGTCAGGATTATTTTTCTAACTTCCTCTATTTTCTCATAACACAGCTGTCTTGAACCCAAGTGCCAGAGCTCAATATCTACCCAATATGTATCATTATTCTTTATTTCAATTTTACTTAATTTAGGACCAATCCTATCTTGAGGGGTTAATGTCGAAACTGATTCGATATTAGCAAAAACTTGATTATATGATGGGTGTTTATTTCCTTCCTTCGGTCCATTTTGATATTGTGCCAATCTAGCTCTAAATTCAGTTAACTCTTTATCAGAAGCAAATAGAATAAGTGCATTATTGGAGTCTTCACCTATTACTTCTAAATCGCATTTCCTTAATTCATCTGCCTGAATTTTATTAGAATAGCTTATTTTAAGAATCAGTTCTGGGTTTAATCCTTTTGCTTCTTTTTTCTTTGTTTCATTGAGTAACTCCACAACATCATCATTTATTTTTGTAGCATGTGTATTATAATTTCTAGGCGAAGCACTACCAAACCCATGTTTTCGTCTGTCATATTCAACATCAATTCTTACTAATGGAAGATTATTAAACTCCGTCAAATCCTACTCCCCTCCTTTGTATATTCTAATCCTTTGTTTCTGCCTTTTTATTGAATCCATAATCACTGATGTGCTTAATGACTGAATCTCATGTAATAAGCAATATTTTATGGCATCATGACAGACACGTTCTATCTCGGCATGGCTAAAACCATCCATTTCATCAACAATTTTTTCAGTGTCTAGTTTACCCCAAGGAAAACTAGCAGTTTTCTTTCTAATTAATTTAGAAATGTCTTCTTTTTTAGGTTTATCGAAATAGATAACTTCATCAAATCGACGCCAAATCGCTTTATCTAAAACATCTTCATGATTTGTACAAGCAATTATTAGACTATTTCCTTCGTAGCTATCAATTATTTGAAGAAAGCTATTTACTACCCTTTTTAATTCACCATGCTCATTTGAGTCATTTCGACTTTTACCAATAGCATCAAATTCATCAAATAACATAACCCAAGTATCTTTTGCTGCAAAGTCGAATACCTTTCTCAAATTTGTAGAAGTATCACCCAAGTATGATGAAATAATTGAATCAAACCTGTTATAAATAAGGTTTAAACCTAATTCTCCAGCCAAAGCTTCTGCACAAAGACTTTTTCCACACCCTGGTGGACCACAAAATAATATTTTCGTTTTTGGTTTTATATTATATGACTTAAGAAGTTCAGACCTCCAAAATTCTTCAATTATTTCACTAATCATTTCTTTATTTTGTTCCGATAAAATAACATCATCTAAATATTTGTGAGGTTTTCGAATTTCGATTAGTGGTGTTTCGTTATCGTCTCTAGGTAAAGAAACTATATCAGAAAAATTCCTAAATGTTCTAGTAACATTCATATCTGTTTCAATTATTTTTTGTAATTGGTCTGCCAATACATTATGGTTTTTTCTACGTTCGTCTCTAATGATTTCTAAGGATATTTCTTTAAACTTTCTATCTTCTCCACGTTGGTATGCTAAAAGTAACTTTTTCAGCAAATCACCTCTTGCCATTGGATACACCTCCCTTCCTAATCTTTAATAAATGAGTTTTTACGTAATTGCATTTTATGCAACTTCTAAACCTTTTATATTATTTTTCGCTTTTAGATACTCTTGAAGATTATTAGATATTTATTATAAAATTACTGCATCAAGTTTAAATATCTGAATATAGGTTCCTACCCTCTACAAACTATTCTACTTTCTTTGCAATTTGAGAGTAATTTATTAACATTATATTTTAGTATGAAACAATGTACATTTCCTTTTAAAATGTTGCCTTCATATCAAGGATATTATTTGACAAAAATTAATATATCCTTTATTGTATCTTTTTAATATCAGGTATTAGCAGTATAAACAAGTATTAATCGTATAAAACACCTTATACAATATTATTGATACTTTTATGTACCATGTGTAATGAAATCACTATTTTGTGAATTGTATCATCAAAATAATTAATGGTATTATTAGGTACCACGTTCAAAAAAGAGCCATTTACATGAATTAGCGTATCATGATGGCTCCTATATCAGTGCTAGATAGATTATTATTTATCTGAATACTAGTTAACAAAGCAGACATCGTAGCCTTTCAAATCAATAAATGTGTCAAATATCTGGACTCCCTTTAAATACTTCCCCTTCAGTGTTATACGTCACCGTAAACACCATATCCGATAACCATTTTTTAAACGATTCGTTATCATTATATTGCTTAAAGATTTCCATGTTATCCGCCATGAGATTGATAATGGCTCTGTTGAGCGCTTTCTCGCTTTCGATTCTGGCATTCTGTTTGTCAGAGTTCTTCATCGCATTTTGATAATCTTTATCCTTCGCAACAATTTCAGGAATTGCAGCAATATGTCGTTTGACTTGGTCTTCATCTTTCCACGGAATGTTTCCGAACAAGTCATGGAAAGTAGCTAAGATATTACTTAGTAAATCAAGCTCTGGTTCTTGCTTGATTCCAACAGCTGAGGTTGGTACAGGTCCTATTTCATAGTAAGGCTTATCCTCTAATATGATGGACATTGATGCTTGAACTTCCGCTCGATAGCTTTCTAAATCAATGGCATCCAAAATCCCAATAGACAAGTCTTCTTCTTTTGGTGAAGGAAGTTTCGGTATTAATAAATTTAGAAAGATGGATAGCTTCTCCCATTCGATATTTCCATATGGCAAAATAGCAGCCAAAAATCCATAAGTTCTTATGAAAGCTTTTGCCTTACTTTTAAAGTCTACTTGTGCCTGCTCATCCAATTCATCCTCATAAGTTTTTGCGACAGCGTCTAGTATTGGGTCAAGCTTATCTCTCTCCGCTCCGTCTAAATATAACTCAACGATTCCATCTACATGTGTATCGTTAAACACGTCATACTTCCGAATGTCGCTCTCTAAGTCGTTAAGTTTGTCTGGGTCTGTCTCTTCTGATAAAACTGTCGTCCTATAATACTTGGAAAAAGCTGCTTGAATGACATCAGTCTCATTTGCAAAATCCAACACGAACGTATCATGTTTTTGTGGGTGGGCTCGATTAAGTCGAGACAAAGTTTGAACAGCCTTAATGTCTGTTAGTACTTTATCCACATACATTGTGTGCAGCAACGGTTCGTCGTATCCAGTTTGAAACTTATTTGCCACGACTAGAATACGGTACGGGTCTTTCTTCATTCGCTTTTCTATTTCGTTACTTGGGAAACCATTAATAGAGCTTTCCGTTAACTTCTTTCCACCGTATTCATACTCACCAGAAAAAGCAACGATTGCTTTATACGGACTTTTCCGTTTTTCTAAGTAAGCAGAAATAGCATAATAGTATTGTATTGCTCGCTCGATACTACTCGTCACTACCATTGCCCGAGCTTGCCCGCCAACTTTTCCTTTAGCTATTACTTGGTCATGAAAATGGTCTATCATGATTTCTGCTTTTAGCTCAATTGCACGCTCATTTGATTCAACATACTTACGCAATTTCTTTTGCGCTTTCTTTTTATCAAACATTGGGTCATCCTCAACAATTTTAGCAAGCCTATAATAACTTTTAATTGTTGTATAGTTTTGCAAGACATCAAGGATAAACCCTTCTTGAATCGCTTGTTTCATCGTATAGACATGGAACGGTTTATATTTGATTTTACCTTCTACTTGATAAGGCGTACCAAACATTTCAAGTGTTTTATTTTTAGGTGTTGCTGTAAAAGCGAAATAGCTTGCATTGGTGAGCATTTTTCTTCCTTCTAGGATTTTAATAATTTTGTCCTCAATCGTTTCATCTTCATCTTCTGTGTATGCTTCTGACAAAGCAATGTTCATCTTGGCGGACATACTTCCACTTTGGCTCGAATGAGCTTCATCGATAATAATAGCAAAATTGTTTTTACGATGTTCATTTCCGATATCATCTAAAATGTATTGGAACTTGTGAACAATCGTGATAATAATTTTTTTTCCTTCCTGAAGTAGCTTTCTCAAATCACTTGCACTTTCCGCATGGCCCACTGTATTCGACACTTGCATAAAATTCCGAATCGTATTCTTAATCTGTTTATCGAGATTAATTCTGTCAGTAACAACGATGATTGTGTCGAAAATCGTCTTTCCATCCTTTTTTAATGACACAAGCTGATGAGCCAGCCAAGCAATAGAGTTCGACTTCCCACTCCCTGCACTATGTTGGATAAGGTACTTTTGTCCGACTCCTTTTTGGCGTACATCTGCTAAAATTGTTTTTACCGCAGCAAGTTGGTGATAGCGAGGGAAAATTTGTATCTTCTTAATCTTTTTCGTTTCTGGGTCTTTCTCTTCAATAATTTGTGCGTAGTTTTCGATGATATTCGCTAACTCATCTTTAACCAGAATTTCCTTCCATAGGTAATCCGTTTTGATACCGTTTGGGTTCGGTGGATTCCCAGCCCCATCGTTATAACCTTTGTTAAAAGGTAGGAACCACGATTTCTTGCCATCCAATTTAGTGCACATTTTAATTTCGTTATCGTCTACAGCAAAATGAACCATACATCGGCCAAATTGGAACAACAGTTCACGTGGGTCACGGTCCGTTTTATATTGGTAAACAGCATATTCCACGTTTTGTTTAGTTAATCGGTTTTTCAGTTCGCAAGTAATGATTGGCAATCCGTTGATGAATACTACAAAATCGAGAGCCCGTTTCGTGTTATCCCTTGAGTACATTAACTGTCTCGTGACGCTAAAAATATTTTTATTGTACAGTTCTTTCGCTTTTTCGTTTTCTTCTGAGGGTGTGAAGTAAAATAAATCAAGCGTTACTGGATACACTTTGATTCCATTTCTTAATACTTCGATTATACCTTTTTTGGTAATCTCGCCTTGCAGACGATTCAGAAGCTTAATTTTATTCGTTTCACTCTTATAAACTCCTAACATATCAAGTTTTTCAGATTGAGTGTCCTTCAAAAACCTGAACAAACGAGTCTCATCAATTGCATAGTCCTTGTTATAATCACTATTCTGTCCTTGCTCATATCCATTCTGATTAACGAGATATTCAACAATTAGAGTTTCTAGCCCTGATTCTCTTGTGTTGGTTGACATTACACCTCACACTCCTCGGCATCAAAAGCTTCCTCATATTCTTCTAATTCTTCATCAACATCATCAAGCTCCATATCTTGTTCTGGAATATCCTCAACCTCAATACCACGCACATCTACCTTACCTGTCACAACATCAGAAATCAGGCGAGTGCGGTATTCCATAAGAAGTTCAATTTCTTTCTGTACCTTAGATATTGAATTTTCTATTCTTATTAACTCTTTAGAAATAAACTTAATAATTTCATTTTGTTCATCTTTTGGAGGGATAAAAAATGGAATATCTTTCATTTTATTTAAGGATAAATCCCACTGACCAATTCTGACCCCCTCCGATGCTTGAGAAAAAAAGTTAACGTATACTCTACTTCTAATTGCATAATGAAAATATTCTTTATTATTAAAATACAAATTAAATACATAGTAGGCAGGACTGACAATCCCATTATATTGAGATACCCCATAAGAACCTTGCCAAGCTTTCATTTTATTTATGACAAACTGCCCTTTTTCTACCACTTTATAACCACTTAAATCATCTGGTATAAAGTTGTGGTTCTCTTCGGTAGACATTTCTGACCTTAAGATTACACCTTTTTCTCTTACAACTGAAAGTAATGGTAAGTTTGGTCTGTTTTTAATACTAATTGGTCTCAATAGTTGCCTCAAAGGCTTTATTTCCCAATGTTCAGGAATATCTCCAATCCACTCAATACCACTTGGTTTCATTTTTACATTGGGATTCAAACCTTTTGTTACTGACTGGTTGATAACGGCTTGCTTTTGCTCTTTGAGAACATTAATAAGTCGTTTCTTGGCCTTGATAAACTTATTGATTTTAGCAAGCTTAAAATCTAAATACTTCACAATTTGTTCTTGCTCTGTAATCGGAGGCAGTGGTACTCTTATTCTCTTCAACATTGGATAATAGAGATTTCTTTGTATACTCCCAACACCTTTCGATGAAAGTACAAACTGATTTACCATTACTGAATCTCTAAATAAATAATTACCAAATCTCGGATTTATTAATTTCGATAATTCAAAAACATAGTATGCAGGGCTCACTATACCTCTATATTGCGATACTCCTACTGAACCACGCCATGCCTGTTGATTATTAAGAACAAAATCTCCTGGCTCAACTAATTGGTATTTTGATAGGTCTTCACTCGGTTTGTGTACTTGAACCCCCTTGGTCTGACTGTATTTGATTACTCCTTTATCTAAAAATACCGACAATAGCTCTTCATTAGTTTTATTTGTTACTGACTTTATTTTTGCAATGGAATGAAAGGGTAGCTCTAACCAGTCTTTAGGGATTCTATCTAGAAAAGGTACATTAGAGTTTTTATACTCATTATAAGGTTTAAGTTTGGAATGCATATTCATTACCCCCTTATAATGTCATGAAGCAATCCATCTGTTTCTGCTTCAAGTGCCTTAATGTCCTCTATGATTTCATCAAGGGTACGTAATTGAACTGGCTGGTAAAAGTATTTCGTGAAGCTAATTTCGTAGCCAATTTGTGTTTTTTCTTTATCTATCCAAGCATCAGGTACAAAAGATAAAACTTCATCTATGAAAAATTGTTCGATACCGCCTTCATATAGTAACGGAATTTGTTCCGTATCTCTTAAGTCGCTATCTGGCTCGTACTCCACGACCACTTCCTTGCCATCCAAGTTGACACTAAATAATCCGTATAAAGGATTTGCTTCAACTTTCCCAGGCTTGTGAATTTTTTTGATGACCTTTTCTGCTGTTTCGTCTACTTCTGCTAAATGATTTTTAATGAGATTCAATCTCTTCGCAGGTAGCTTCACGTTTAATTCTTGTGCTACTCCATTCAACTCTTTTACAAACGAGTTAAAATCTTTCACTTTCGCATATTGGAACTTTTCCGCTACCTTTTCTATCAACATCATTAAGGAAGTGTCTTTATGTTCTTCACATATCGCTGCAAAACGGGCAATATTTCCTTTGTCTAAATTCACACTTAAGCGTAATGGTCTTTCCACTGTTATCTTGTGATAACCAAATTCCTCATTAGGAAAGATTTTGGAATGCTCGGTCTCTTCAAAAGCTAATAGCATATCCGTTATCTGCTTCCGAATTTCTGGAGTCAATTCACAGTTTTTTTTTCCTAAATTTTTCCGAAGTGGGCTTTTTAAGTTGGTTGCATCAATTAATTGCACTTTTCCCCGACGGTGAGGAGCTTTTCGGTTTGTTACCACCCAAATGTACGTCGCAATTCCAGTGTTGTAAAACATATTTTCTGGCAGTGCAATAATGGCTTCTAACCAATCGTTTTCAATGATATATCTTCTTATGTTACTTTCCCCTTGACCTGCATCACCTGTAAATAAAGAGGAACCATTATGAACTTCTACAATTCGGCTACCGAGTTCCGTATCGTGTTTCATTTTACTAAGTTTATTTGCCAAGAATAACATTTGACCATCACTCGAACGTGGGATAAGTTTAAAGTCAGGTTCACCTTTATGTGTCACTACAAAGCGAGTATCGGTGATGTTATTTTTACCACCCAATCGCTCCAAATCGGTTTTCCAACTCTTTCCATATGGTGGATTAGATAGCATAAAATCAAAATTCATCGTTGGGAATCCATCATTAGATAGTGTTGAACCAAACGCAATGTTATCATTCTGTAAATCTTTACCTTTAATAAGCAAATCGGCTTTCGCGATAGCATACGTTTCTGGGTTAATTTCTTGTCCGTAAAGATATGTCTTAATATTTTTATTATGCTCCTTAGCTAACTGATGTATGCGTTCATCGGCAATTGTAAGCATTCCGCCCGTTCCACAAGCGCCATCATATATAAGGTAAGGTGCATCCTTTATCTTGTCAGCGACTGGTAAGAAAGCGATATCTGCCATCAATTCCACTACATCACGGGGTGTAAAGTGTTCTCCTGCTTCCTCGTTATTTTCTTCATTAAATCGGCGAATTAACTCCTCAAAGATGACACCCATCGTATGGTTATCAAGTCCAGGGAGTCTTACTTCACCATTATTATCTAGTACTGGGTTGGGACTGAGGTTAATTGTAGGACTGACAAACTTCTCAATAACCGCTCCAAGTATACCCGCCTCCACCATCGTATCTATCTGATTACGAAACTTAAACTTCTCCAGTATTTCCTGTACATTCGGCGAAAAGCCGTCTAAGTAAGCAATAAAGTCTGCCTTAAGTTGCTGCTGCTTTGCTCTTGATTTCAAGTCTTTAAGAGTAAAAGGCGAGGTGTTACAGAATGATTGGCCCGCTACACTGCAAAGTGCTTCAGTCTGGTTGATGACGCCTGCTTCATCTAGTTTTTTCTTCATTTGAAGTACCGCTTCCTTTGTTGGTTCAAGAACCGCATCCAAACGACGAATAACCGTCATCGGTAAGATGACATCTCGATATTTGCCTCGCACGTAGACGTCACGAAGACAGTCATCTGCAATGCTCCATATAAAACTAACAATCTGGTTATATGTTTGAATATTCATCTTACTTCCTCCCAAAAAGATAATCAGTTAAATTTTATCATAAATATTTTTTTAATATGTAAAAGGATAAATCAAGAAAAAGCATCGACAATCTTTTTCGGGGCGGATGCTCACCAATAAGCCGTATTACGATAAAATACTTCAGTAAAAACCTTGATAAATGTCTATCCTTTTTTGTAATTCTAAACACGGGGATACCCACGCTTCGCGTATTCAATATATGTAAATTATTGTAAATATCTATATAACCTGAATCCGTGATGAATTGAAATCGATTTTGATTTTGTTGTAATTTTTATGGATTGATAATCCATAAAACCCCTTTTATGCTTATGACCTATGCCATCTCTATTTCCGAAAATGGAACAAATCTCTTTTTTAGGTATACGAACCAAAAA
>ERZ1673757.78-NODE-78-length-16592-cov-24.997460_pt1 | contig 16592 bp, 18 predicted proteins | sample MGYA00580181_ERZ1673757 | MGnify/ENA primary metagenome ERZ1673757 (study PRJEB41219, sample SAMN04549606) | soil metagenome | isolation source: soil | place: USA: New Mexico, Bitter Lake NWR | collected 2008-11-15 ... | reverse complement strand
CCGAACACGGAAGTTAAGCTCTTCAGCGCCGATGGTAGTGAGGGTTTGTCCCTTGCGAGAGTAGGACGCTGCCAGGCAATTCATTTGAATATAAGCTTTCTAAATTATCGCGGGGTGGAGCAGTCCGGTAGCTCGTCGGGCTCATAACCCGAAGGTCGCAGGTTCAAATCCTGCCCCCGCAACCAATGGTCCCGTAGTGTAGCGGTTAACATGCCTGCCTGTCACGCAGGAGATCGCGGGTTCGATTCCCGTCGGGACCGCCATTACAACAATATACGAACAACTAACGAAACGTTCAACGTTTCGTTTTTTTATTTTATGAATATCTTGGATAAGCTAAACATATGCGGTAAACTATACAAGAGGATTGAATTGGATTCTTTAGGAGAGCATCTTTTAAAGAAAGAGGTTTTATATGTCAATTCAGGATGAATTTGAGTTTATCCGAAGTATTCGGCCAGCACATTATTTTCATGAAGGCCTTGTTGTCGGAATAGGTGACGATGCCGCAGTTTACACACCGAATAAAGGTTTTCAGCAAATAGTCTGCACAGACACAATGGTCGAAGGGGTTCATTTTTTACGTAAAACAATGGAGCCTTTTGATATCGGCTTTAAATGTTTGGCAGTGAACATTAGTGATATTGCCGCAATGGGCGGGATTCCAAAGTATTTTTTAGTTTCCATTGCGATTCCCTCTCGATGGCACGAGAAAGACTTACAATCTATATACAAAGGAATGGCAGATGCCGCAGAAAAATATAAAGTGGATTTAATCGGTGGAGATACTGTTTCTATTGCTGATCACCTCGTCATCACCGTCACCTTGATTGGAGAAGTTGAACGCGGGAAAGCCCAATTGAGAAGCTCAGCAAGACCGGAGGATGTGGTTTTTGTTACGGGTACTCTGGGGGATTCAGCTGCTGGATTGCACCTTCTATTAAACGATGAGTTCAATTTGCCGGAGGACGATTATCAATATTTAGTATCTCGCCATAGGCGTCCGAAGCCGCAAGTAAAAGCGGGCAGGATTATTTCTGAAGTGGATCGGGCGAGCCTTAATGATATTAGCGACGGTATTGCAAGCGAATTGAATGAGATAGCTGACATGAGCAACGTACAAATCGTCGTACATAAAGATCTTCTTCCCTTAAGTGATTCAATACAATTATTGCCGTTAGAAAAGCAATTTGAATGGGCTATCACTGGAGGGGAAGATTTTGAACTGGTAGGAACGACTTCTAAACATTCCTTTGAAGTGTTGAAAAAAAAATGCGAGCAAGAAGGAATACGCATAACGAAGATCGGAGAAGTATTTGAAGGCAGCCCATCGGTTTATTTGCAAGAAAAAAATATTCGCAAACGGCTATTAAGCAAAGGCTACAATCATTTTAAAAAAGGTGATTCATTTGGATCAATTTGAAATAAAAACGACAAATCCTGAAGAGACAGGGAATATGGCGATGAAGCTGGCTCAGCACTTACAAGCGGGCGATGTGATTACGCTTGAAGGAGATCTTGGAGCAGGCAAAACTACATTTGTGAAAGGACTGGCAAAAGGTTTGGGCATTGGCAGAACAGTGAACAGTCCTACTTTTACAATCATGAAGGAGTATGCAGACGGCAGACTGCCGCTTTATCATATGGACGTTTATCGGATTGAAAATAGCGATGAGGATTTAGGGTTTGATGAGTTTTTTGATGGAGACGGTGTAACAGTTGTAGAGTGGGCGCATTATATAGAAGATCAACTGCCGGAGGAAAGACTGGATGTATTCATCCGTTACATCCAGGACAATACAAGATCTCTAATTTTTAGGCCGAAGGGAAAAAGATATATTAAGCTGTGTAAGGAGTTTTTTACTGATGACGGTATTAGCGATTGATACATCAAACGACTGTTTAGGCATTGCGTTAGTAGACGAAACTAAAATTATTGGCGAATATATGACGAACTTGAAAAAAAACCATTCTGTTCGTGCAATGCCGGCAGTTGATTATCTTTTGAAAGAGTGCCACGTTCAGCCCAGCGACTTAACAAAGATTGTGGTTGCCCAAGGTCCTGGCTCTTATACTGGTGTGCGAATCGGTGTAACAATTGCTAAGACGCTTGCATGGGCTAGAAACATTCCTTTAACGGGCGTTTCCAGTCTTGAAGTGCTTGCACTGAACGGGTGTTTTTTTGACGGGTTGATTTGCCCTTTATTTGATGCAAGAAGAGGACGAGTTTATACCGGGCTGTATGAATTTAAAGAAAACATACTTTGTGTGAAAGAAGACAGAAATATTTTGCTAGAGGATTGGTTGAATGAAATAAAACAGCTCAAAAAGCGGGTGCTCTTTTTAGGGAATGACGTTTCTCTTCATTTAGATCTGATCAAAGAAATAATGGGTGAGCTGGCAGTCATCGGGGATCCGTCATTGCACCAGCCGCGTCCGGGATTGCTAGGTTTGCTGGGAATGACTAGAGAAGCAGTCAATGTTCATCAGTTTGTGCCAAATTATTTAAGGTTAGCAGAGGCGGAAGCGAAATGGATCGAGCAGCAAAAAACGTCAACATGATTAATAATCAAGTAAATGTTCGAAAAATGACAGTTGAAGATATACATCGTGTTTATGAAATCGAACAGCTGTCATTTTCGGTTCCTTGGACAAAGGAATCATTTTATCGGGAATTGGTCCATAACCATTTTGCTACTTATTTAGTAATAGAATATGAAGGAAAAGTTGTAGGGTATTGCGGTTTATGGGTGATTGTTGATGATGGGCAGATTACCAATATTGCTATTTCTCCAGCGTATCGGGGAAAAAAGCTGGGAGAGACCCTGCTTAGAAGCGTTTTAAACGTAGCAAAAGAAAAAGGAGCCAAAACCGTTACATTAGAAGTCCGGGTTTCGAATACGGTTGCGCAATCATTATATAAGAAATTGAATTTTGAACCAATCGGAATCCGGGAAAACTATTATACGGATAACCAAGAAGATGCGATATTAATGCAGGTGAATTTATAATGAAAGATCGATTAATTTTAGGAATTGAAACAAGCTGTGATGAAACAGCAGCTGCCATTGTGAAAAACGGAAAAGAAATTGTTGCACAAGTCGTTGCTTCCCAAATTGAAAGCCATAAACGTTTTGGCGGAGTCGTTCCAGAAATCGCTTCACGCCATCATGTCGAGCAAATTACTCTCGTATTAGAAGAAACGTTAAAACAGGCGAATCTTTCGTATCACGATTTGAACGCCGTAGCCGTGACAGAAGGACCGGGGCTGGTTGGTGCATTATTGATTGGAGTCAATGCCGCAAAGGCTTTAGCTTTTGCGTATGATCTTCCACTAATCGGAGTACATCATATTGCAGGACACATTTATGCGAACCGTCTTGTGAAAGAATTTTCTTTCCCGCTGATTGCATTAGTTGTTTCCGGCGGCCATACAGAGCTTGTCTATATGAAGGAGCACGGTTGTTTTGAGGTGATTGGGGAAACACTTGATGATGCAGCAGGAGAGGCTTATGATAAAGTTGCGCGAACATTAAACCTGCCTTACCCGGGCGGGCCTCATATCGACAGGCTAGCACATGAAGGAACTGCTTCCATTGATTTGCCGCGAGCATGGCTTGAAGAAGGCTCGTTTCATTTTAGTTTCAGCGGGCTGAAGTCAGCGGTGATTAACACTCTTCATAACGCGGCGCAAAGAGGGATCACGATAGATCCGAAAGATATGGCTGCAAGTTTTCAGCAAAGTGTTGTAGAAGTTTTAGTGGAAAAAACTGTTCGTGCCAGTGAGAAGTATCAAGCTCAGCAAGTTCTTTTATCAGGCGGGGTAGCGGCGAATAAAGGATTAAGAACTGCTATGGAGGAAGCATTCAAAAAGAAAAAAGGGATCGACCTCGTCATTCCACCATTGTCCTTATGCACAGATAATGCGGCCATGATTGCAGCTTTCGCTGATGTACTTTATGAAAAAGGAATTTTCGGTGATTATCGTATGAATGCTCATCCTGGATTGGAATTAACGTCATATATATAGGCAAAATAGGGTCGAATGAACAGCGGCCCTATTTTTTTATTTTAACCACAGGTTATCCACAAAGAAAATCTTCATTTTGGATAAATAAGACGAAACGTTGAAATAGAAGAAGAAAAAATAAGGTGAAACATGTGGATAACTAAAGGGGTTTGTTGTGGATAATGTGAACAAATAAGAAAAATATTATAAGGTAAGGAACTAATGATGTGGATAACTGTTTGAGAGAAACATGCTGAAGGAAACAAAATAAATAAAAAACCGGCATGAGCCGGTTATTCAGAAAGAAGTGATTCCCATTCCTCTATCAGCTGATCTAGTTGTTCCGTTAACATGACATTTTGATCATGAAGTTTTTGAGCTTTTTCATGATCTTGGTATATATTTGGATCGCAAAGCATTTCATTGTTTTCAGCGATCGCTTCTTCAATTTCTGCTATTTTGTTTTCAAGTTCTTCAATGCGGCGCTGTCTTTGCCGTTCCTTTTTTTTCAATATTTTTTCTTGTTCATAAGATAATTTTCCTTGTTTTTGCTCTTTGGTTTCGATAGTTGGTTCTTTCAACTGTTCAAGCTCGATCATCTCCGCTTTTTTTGCAATGTAATAATCATAGTCCCCGATATATTCGGCAATGCCTTCCGTGGATAATTCAAAAATTTTGGTCGCGATTTTGTTGATAAAATAACGATCGTGCGAAACAAACAAGATTGTTCCAGGAAAATTTATCAGAGCGTTTTCCAATACTTCTTTGCTGTCGAGATCCAGATGATTCGTAGGTTCATCCATGATGAGAAAGTTAGCTTTTTTTAGCATTAATTTCGCTAAAGCGAGCCGAGCTTTTTCTCCTCCGCTTAAAGACGAGACGGTTTTCAGCACTTCATCTCCGGAAAAAAGGAAATTCCCTAAAACCGTTCGGATTTCTTTTTCTGTCTTTTCGGGATAGTCATCCCACAATTCATCTAAAACCCGTTTAGATGAAGACAAATCCGCTTGTTCCTGGTCATAATATCCGATTTGGACATTAGATCCAAACTGAATTTTTCCGCTCAGCGGCTTTAAGCGGTTGATGATCGTTTTTAATAAGGTAGATTTTCCAACTCCGTTTGGCCCTATTAAGGCAATTGAGTCCTTCCTGTTGATCGAAAAGTTAATATTTTTCACGATCGGAGTTTTTTGATCGTAGGAAAGGGACAAATCAATGGCTTTTAACACGTCATTGCCGCTTTGCTTTTCGATTTCGAAGGAAAAGCTGGCTGACTTCTCGTCCCCAACAGGTCTGTCCAGTATTTCCATTTTCTCAAGCATTTTCCTTCTGCTTTGCGCACGTTTCGTTGTCGATGCTCTTGCTAAGTTTCGTTGAATAAAATCTTTCATCCGCGCGATTTCTTCTTGCTGTTTTTCAAATTGTTTTAATTCCCTTTCGTACGCTTCCGCTTTTTGTTTTAAATAAGCGCTGTAATTCCCAACATACTTCGTACAAACTGTTCGTGATATTTCATAAACAGTGTTGACAACGTGATCTAAAAAGTACCGGTCGTGGGAAACAATTAGAACCGCTCCATTATAATGCTGTAAATATTGTTCGAGCCAGTTTAATGTTTCCATGTCAAGATGGTTTGTCGGCTCGTCGAGTATGAGCAGATCCGGTTTTTTCAACAGGAGCTTTCCGAGTGCTAACCGGGTTTTTTGTCCTCCGCTCAAAACCGAAATTTTAGTTGAATAGTCGTAATCAGCAAACCCTAATCCATGCAGCACAGAACGGATATCCGCCTCATATTGATATCCGCCATTTTCTTTATATAAATGTTGGAGTGAATCATATTCCTTCATTAAGCTTTGCAAAGCATGAGAATCTCCAGCTGAGGAGATAGCTGCCATTTTTTGTTCAATATTTCGCAGCTCAGCTTCGATGTTCCGCAACTCTTCAAAAACGGTTAGCATTTCATCCCATATCGACTTAGTTGATTCTAATCCTGTGTTTTGTGCCAGATAGCCGATTGTTAAATCTTTTGGCTTCACAATTTCACCAGAATCAAAGGGCATTTCACCGGCAATGATTTTCAATAATGTTGATTTTCCGGCTCCATTGCGGCCTACAACGGCGATTTTATCTCCTGTTTGGATTTCCAGCTTAATATTCGATAAAATAAGGTCAGCACCATAATATTTTGTGATTTTGTTTAACTGCAATAAAATCATCCATAGTTCACCTCAATCTTTGCTAGAATAAGTGTAGCCTATATATTTGACTGCAGGCAACTGACCTGATGAACAAAAGGACAAGAAATTGTAACAATCGTTCAAAAGACACGAATAAAAAAATAGTGTATAGTTTTTATATAAGGAGAGTTTGGAGAAAAAACAAATAAAAAGAAATGTAGACGGAGAAGAAGATCAGGATGGAAGCGTTATCAGTCTGATATTGTTTCATACAGGCGAGCAGCCGCTTGCTAGAAAACATAGCTAAAAACAAAATTAGTCAGGTTGTTTTGGATTGCGAGGGATGAGCATTGAATCAAGATCAATCTAAGATACCGCAAGCAACTGCAAAAAGATTACCTCTATATTATCGGTTTTTGCAAAATTTACATGCCTCGGGAAAACAACGTGTTTCCTCTCAAGAACTGAGTGAAGCAGTCAAAGTAGATTCTGCGACAATTAGAAGGGACTTTTCATATTTCGGAGCGCTGGGCAAAAAAGGTTATGGATATAATGTCAATTATTTGTTATCATTTTTTAGAAAGACGCTTGACCAAGATGAGTTGACCAAAGTTGCCCTCATTGGCGTCGGAAATTTGGGAACAGCTTTTTTAAATTACAATTTTACAAAAAATAACAACACACAAATTGTTATTGCATTTGACATTAATAAACGAAAAGTAGGAATGGAAATTGGTGGAGTTCCAATTTATCATTTGGATCAGCTAGAAAGTGAATTGCCTGATGATGTGCCTGTTGCGATATTAACGGTCCCGGCAACCGCCGCTCAAGGAATAACGGATCGGTTAGTGGAAAAAGGCATAAAAGGCATTTTAAATTTTACGCCGGCTCGCTTAAATGTTCCGGATAAAATTCGGATTCATCATATCGATCTATCTGTTGAACTTCAGGCTCTTGCATATTTTTTAAAACATTATTCGAATGAAGATTGAAGGAGCGATATTAAATGCCAACAATTGGAATTGGAAGCTTGCTGTTGATTGTATTTGCAGCTCTGCTTGTTTTCGGGCCGAAAAAACTTCCTGAGCTTGGAAAAGCTATAGGAGAATCATTAAAGGAGTTTAAAAGTGCCACGAAGGGCTTAGCAGACGATGATGAAGAAAACAAGAAAAATGAATAGCAAGAAGAATGGATGAATAATGATGAGCGAAAAAAAAATGTCCGTGTTGGAGCATATAGCGGAGCTAAGAAAACGGCTGATTATTGTAGTCGTTTTCTTTTTCGTTGCTATGATTACTGGCTTTTTTATAGCGAAGCCAATTATTGTTTTTTTACAGCAAACTGATGAAGCAAAGCAATTCGCCTTAAATGCTTTTCGTCCTGCAGATCCATTAATCGTTTATATGCAGTTTACATTTATTATTGCTTTAATTCTAACTTTCCCTGTTTTATTGTACCAGCTTTGGGCGTTTATCAGCCCAGGACTGTATGAAAAAGAAAGGCGGGTCACATTAAGCTATATACCGTTGTCGGTTGCTTTATTTCTTTTAGGTATAAGCTTCTCTTATTTTATTTTGTTTCCTTTTGTCATCGATTTTATGGGGCGGCTTTCCAATGATTTAAACATTCAACAAATGATAGGAATAAATGAATACTTTCGTTTCCTGCTGCAGTTAACATTGCCTTTCGGACTGTTGTTTCAGCTTCCCGTTGTCATTATGTTTTTAACAAGACTCGGAATCATCAATCCGGCGTTTTTGGTAAAGGTTAGAAAATATGCGTATTTTGTATTGCTTGTTATCGCAGCGATCATTACGCCGCCTGAAATTTTGTCGCATTTAATGGTCACGATTCCGCTATTCATTTTGTATGAAATAAGTATCATTGTTTCAAGATTTGCTTACAAAAAAGCACAGTCTTCTCAAATAAAAGAATCAGATCAAAAGTAAAACCGATGGGCTGTTATAAACATATCCCTGTCAAGTAGACAGTATAGGCTTTTTTCCTACTGTCTACACAAGAGGGATAATATCATTACACCTCATCGGTTATTTTTTGCTTTCCGAATTTTATATGAGAAAGTGAACATGCGGATGGAAACAGCAAAATCAAACGTGGCTAAAATCATTAAAATTATATTTGTAGCTGTCCACATACCATTTTCAGCATGATGAATTGCTAAATATGTAAATAGAACTCCCATGATAAAATAGAAGAGTCCCATGGAAACGGGATGAAAATTCATAATCTTAGCTGCCTCCAATAATGATTTGTATTTGTTCCATTTGCTTCATCATGTTTTCAATCTAATCATGATAAATTGTTTGAATGATGACTACGATTGTATTCATCATTGTATGGGCAAAAATAGGGACTAATATGCGTTTTGTTTTATAATATAAAAAAGCGAACGTAAATCCCATTGCTGTATAACGCAATAAAAGTTCAGGCTCCCCATGCACGATGCCGAACAATAGCGAACTGACAAGCGCGCCGATCCAAAAATTCGTTTTTTGATAAATCACCCCGAAAATAATTTTTCGGAAGATAATTTCTTCAAGAATCGGTCCTATTATTGATGTGACAATAATCAAATAAGGCGTTGCTTCAATTAAATCCATAATAACTTGAGTATTTTCCGACATCGGATTAACTTTAAGTACATATATTTCAATGTTGCCAACGATTGTTTGAATGAAAAAAGCTAAAAAAACTCCGAAAACAGCCCATATGGCAGATTCGCCGAAAGAAGCTTTTTCAATCCGGACATTATTTTTTCGTTCATGACGAAGGAGAAATAAAATAATGACAAACGCAGCAGTAAAACTTGTAATCGACCAATATGCTTGCGCTTGAAAAAGTCCTGCATTGAGATTTTCATCGACGCCAACACCCAGTTCATAAAAAAGGGGAACTCCTATATAGGATGAGAGCTGCATAATGATGTACGTAATGATGATCCACCAATATTGCTTTTTCACGAATAGTTCTCCTTTATAAAAGATTCATATGACTATTTTAACACACAATGTTTTAAAGAAAGAAAAACAATTTTGACAAGGGAAGCACTTAATGGAGGATGTTAAAATTTTTTTAAAAGAGACTTGAAAAATAGAGGAGGTTTCTTTAATATAATAATTGGTGTTAGCACTCGATAGCAATGAGTGCTAATAATGAATAAGGAATAAATTTTGAAAATCTCAAAAGATATTTGAGGAGGTTGTTTCCCTTGTTAAAGCCATTAGGTGATCGCGTTGTAATTGAACTTGTTGAAACAGAAGAAAAAACAGCAAGCGGCATCGTATTGCCTGACACAGCTAAAGAAAAACCTCAAGAAGGTAAAGTAGTAGCAGTTGGTACTGGTCGTGTATTAGACAGCGGTGAACGTGTTGCAGTTGAAGTTGCTGTTGGCGATCGCATTATCTTCTCAAAATACGCCGGCACAGAAGTAAAATATGACGGCAAAGAATACTTAATTTTGCGTGAAAGCGACATTTTGGCTGTGATCGGCTAATGAGACAGCCCAATATCATAGACAATTTAAATTTTGAGGAGGTTTTCGCAACATGGCAAAAGAAATTAAATTCAGTGAAGAAGCACGTCGTGCAATGCTGCGTGGTGTGGATAAATTAGCAGATGCGGTTAAAGTTACTTTAGGACCAAAAGGCCGTAACGTTGTTCTTGAGAAAAAATTCGGTTCTCCGTTAATTACAAACGATGGCGTTACGATTGCAAAAGAAATTGAATTAGAAGATCCATTTGAAAACATGGGTGCAAAATTAGTTGCAGAAGTTGCTAGCAAAACAAACGATGTTGCTGGGGACGGTACAACTACTGCAACAGTTTTAGCTCAAGCAATGATCCGCGAAGGACTTAAAAACGTAACAGCTGGCGCAAACCCAATGGGTGTGCGTAAAGGAATTGAAAAAGCAGTTGCTACAGCTGTTGAAGAATTAAAAGCAATTTCTAAACCAATTGAAGGAAAAGAATCAATTGCTCAAGTTGCTGCTATTTCTGCTGCGGATGATGAAGTAGGTAAATTAATTGCTGAAGCAATGGAACGTGTTGGTAACGATGGCGTTATCACTATTGAAGAATCTAAAGGTTTCACTACTGAGCTAGACGTTGTAGAAGGAATGCAGTTTGACCGCGGATATGCTTCTCCATACATGGTAACAGATTCTGATAAAATGGAAGCTGTTCTTGAAAATCCATACATTTTAATTACTGACAAGAAAATCTCTAACATCCAAGAAATCTTGCCAGTTCTTGAGCAAGTTGTACAACAAGGCAAACCTTTATTAATCATTGCTGAAGATGTTGAAGGCGAAGCTTTAGCAACATTAGTTGTGAACAAACTTCGCGGTACATTTAATGCTGTAGCTGTAAAAGCTCCTGGATTCGGTGACCGCCGTAAAGCAATGTTAGAAGATATCGCCATTTTAACAGATGGTGAAGTTATTACAGAAGATTTAGGTTTAGATCTTAAGAGCGCTACTATTTCTCAATTAGGCCGCGCTGCAAAAGTTGTTGTAACGAAAGAAACAACTACAATTGTTGAAGGCGCAGGCGCAAGCGACAAAATTGCAGCTCGCGTAAATCAAATTAAAGCTCAATTGGAAGAAACAACTTCTGAATTTGATAAAGAAAAACTTCAGGAGCGCTTAGCAAAATTAGCTGGCGGCGTAGCAGTTATCAAAGTTGGTGCCGCTACTGAAACAGAATTGAAAGAACGTAAACTTCGCATCGAAGACGCTCTTAACTCCACTCGTGCAGCAGTGGAAGAAGGAATTGTCTCCGGTGGTGGTACAGCTCTAGTTAACGTTTACAAAAAAGTTGCTGAAATTGAAGCAGAAGGCGACGTTCAAACTGGTGTAAACATCGTTCTTCGCGCTTTAGAAGAGCCAGTTCGCCAAATCGCTCACAACGCTGGTTTAGAAGGCTCTGTTATCGTTGAACGCTTGAAAAAAGAAGAAGTTGGAATCGGCTTTAACGCTGCTACAGGCGAATGGGTGAACATGATCGAAGCTGGTATCGTTGACCCAACAAAAGTAACTCGTTCTGCTCTTCAAAACGCAGCATCCGTTGCCGCTATGTTCTTAACAACTGAAGCAGTTGTTGCTGACAAACCAGAAGAAAACAAAGGCAACGGCAACCCAGGCATGCCTGACATGGGCGGCATGATGTAATAATTGCTCAAAAATCTTGGAACACCAGGGTTTCCTGGTGTTCCTTATTTTTTTGACCACATTTTGACCACGAAAAAATCACAAATTTTTATAAAGCTTCTCATAAGTTTCACTGGGCTTTTGGGGAGCTTCTTTATTATTAATGGCGCAACATTATTTTCTTTTTAATAGAATAACGATGTAGAGAAATGATAATTAATAGGGACAATATTTACTGACTAGGTACCGTCAAGAATTTTGTGTAATGTAAGATAGATAGGGGATCGCTGAAATGGATTTGGAATAGGGAGGGACTGTCTCCTCCACGGGTTGTCCAAAAAATCAGTTACCCTGACCTTTTGGACAGCCTCTTTTATCGTGACTCCAAAAAGGCGCCCGATAACTGAATAACAGTGAGCTTTCATTAGTGGGTATAGCCTAAAAAGAACCTCTATCTCGTTCCTTTAAATGATTATCAAACGCCTCTTTAAACCTTATCCTTCTTGGGTGAAACAATTTTTCCCTTAACCTGCTTTAACGTCGCTACTATAAGAAAGCTAACAATCACTAATAAGAACCACGAACTTACCTTTCCTAGATGAACGAGGCTCCATGCATCGGTTTGGTTTGGATATTCCCAAGCTCCAAAGAACGTTGCGATATTTTCAGCTATCCATATAAAAAATCCGATGAGCACAAAAGAAAGTGCGAGTGGCATACGGTAACGAGTTCCATCAACCTCGAATGCGACCCATGATTGTTTGTGGCAATCTATTAATGTAGCTTTAGACGTTTCCGAATCTCCTTGATCGTTCGTTCGATGGGATTGGTCGTGTAAATCACACTTCGAATACGGCTTGGATCATTCATAAATGTAAGAAGGACATCCAACTCATTTCCCCAAGATTGAACTTCTCTCGGATACTTGCTCGACCATTTGACTCAAACTGTTAAAACAATCTGTAACGCTATTTCCTTATTCGGTGCGCAATAAATCAGTTTGAGATCTTCTGCCACTTCCAATTGGTCTTTTTTTCGAACACGATGGAGCGTGTTGCGGACTTTGTGAACGACACAACGCTGCACATCGGCTTTCGGATAAACCGCCTTAAACGCTTCCTCCAACCCCGGTAGTCCATCGAATACGCCCAAAAGCACTTCCTTGACGCCTCTTTGGTAGAGATTTTGAAGAATTTCCTGCCATCCATAGGCGCTTTCTTGTCCTCCCCCAAAGAAATCAAGAATTTCGCGATATCCTTCTTCGTTTACCCCCAACACCACATAAATCACTTCTTTCTCCACGGTTTCGCGACGAAGTTTTACGGATAAACCATCCAAATATAAGACGGAATAACGCTTGTGTAGAGGGCGAGTGTGCCATTTCTCGATGTCTTCCTTCACGACATCGGTCATACGACTGATTGTTGCGGGAGAATAGGCATTGCCTAAAATTCGTTCAATAAACTTGCCAATCTCACGTGTGCTCATGCCACTTTGATACATCTTGATGACGGCTTCCTCGAGCCAGCCCGTGTGGCGTTGGTAAGGGGCAAACAGTTGTGTTTGAAATTCTCCGTTTCGGTCTCTTGGGACCAAAAGACCTCCAATCCGGCCATATTGCGTATCTAGATTTCGTTGATAGTAGCCGTTTCTCATATTCGATGTTCCGGCCTGTTCCATTTCGAGCAAATTTTTCATTTCTTCCCGCATGATCAGTTCTAATTTTTCCTTTACAAACTGGCGAATCGCACTTTCGAGTTGATTGACCCAGTCTACATTCGGTATACTTTTAGACATAGGTAGGGTTCTCCTTTCTCTAAGATTTTTTGTCCAATCAGAGAATACCCTACCTTTTTTCTTTTGGTCTAGCAAAATGCTTTACACAAACTTTTATACATAATCGAATATTTACGAACGATACACTACTGTTACTACTAGCTTTTACTGGTTTAAGACGAAGAGAAGCTTTTGGACATTGTTGGAAAAGTATGAACTTCAAAACTATTACTGATTCAGCAATACTTTATTGTTAAGCCCGCAAGGATTAAAAATATAACTCCTTCTTAACATTCATAATGTCTATCCTAACTTTTCCCTTGATATATCATCTAGGTTAGAAAAAAGAATGTCACATCCTAAGAATAGAAATGTAATAAAAAAGGATAAAAGTAACTCTCCTCCTTGAAATATGGATACATTACTTAGATGGCTATCTGTAACATACTGTATGGAGAAATAAACAGCTATCCATGCAACAGCAAACTCAAATATGTAAGTTATCCACTTAGGGATTCTGAGAAATATTGAGAGTCCTTTTATAACTGCCATAAGTATAAGCATGTAAACAAGTGCTAATGCGCTTACCAATAAAGAAAATATATATAAATCGGATCGAGAGCTATAATTTACATAGTCGCCTAAGAAATGATTAACACCTAAAGAAACAAAGTAAATAATTAGGCTAGTAACAGCTATGACAAAGAATAAACAAAAGCCAATAAGGAGGATAAAGGATATAAATGCTAAGGTGTTTGGAGGATTATCTATAACACCCTTTTTAATCAAAAATAAAAACAAACCACAGGAAATAACCAAACATGAAAGTATAGATAGAGTTATTGCTGTAAAGATAGTCAAGTCATCTTTAACCTCCATTAGAAAAGTGCCATTAGCAGGGAACTAACAGCACTTTTTCTTAAATTTTTAATGCGTTAAATCAGCGCAACAATGAATTTTGCCAACGCTCTCGCCACATCAGGTGGACAGCCAATGCCTCTAAGTCCATTATAAAACTGATTCTCTGTCCATTTTTCGCCTTTATCCATCAACTTAGCTACTTTAGCAGAGTTTTTTCTAACCCATGCGGCGGCCTTTGGAGACAAAGGTCTTAGCATTTGCGATAAAGCCCATCCTCCTGAGCGGAGAGCTAATTTAAAGGCTTTATAACTCCAGGACACTGCGCCTTGAGTTTGAAAATTCCCATTAGCAGTAGCTACTGTTTTAACAGGTACATTCTGTGACTTGATAGCGTTTTGTACCCCTTTATGAACAGTCACTTTCACAGGAACAGGAGCAGATGACGCTGTTTTTTCAGATGCTAATGCACCTGATGTGCCTAAGAAAGATGTAAGAAGTGTAGCGCTTAGAACCACTGAAGCTATTCTCTTTTTATTTTTCATATATATTTGCCTCCTACTATTTTATGAACATTTTTTAATAAATTGCTTTTATTGCAATGGTTGTCCAATGCGGCATAGCTTTAGCACTTGAGTCAGAAAGTCCTGACTTTTTAAGCGATTTATATAGCTTATTTTGGACATCAGACCATCCAAAAGCAGAATACTCATCCAAAAGGTCTCTCAGTACCGGCTCAATATACTTTGAAAACCTTTTTTCAAGCTCAGTTCTTATTTTCTTTTCTGCAAACTTTTCTATAAGTTTGAAAAGCTTTGCTTTGTTTTTTAGTACAGCTCTAATAGCATCTTTGACAGGATTTTCAATGAGTAATTGAATCTTTGATGGTTGATTATCTATAGTATAAACAACAGATGAAGCTATTCCAGTGGGATTGGTATCATTTTCTTTAGTTTGAGGTGACTGGACAAAAGAAGTAGAGGCAGGGGCTAAAGAAGCAGTTACTATGAATCCTTTAGCTAGTCTATTGATGCTCATTTCCTCCCCTAATTAGTCGTATAATTAGTAGCAAACCAATGACCATGTATTTAGGTTACAACCTGTAATTGTTTGCTTTAGTATAAATTCCCACCTCCTCCTTGTTATCATTCTATCAACAGGAAAAATATAGGTGAATAGGAAAAAGGAACAATATTTATTTACATAATTTACACTCTTAAAAAAGTTCAAAAAGTGTAATTGCGGTAATAATGTATTTGTCATATCGGAGAAGTTTTAAGTATTAATAACAGAAACCATGTAAAAAACATAAAGATAACTTTTTAGAAAAAGTTTTCTAAGTGAAAAAACAATTACAGTAGAGGGAAAGATGGTAAAAGCCTTTTGCATCAATAAAATTATCTTTTTAAGGGTAAAACAGATAACAAAAAGGTAGCTAAATCCTTCTCTTAGCAGATAAGGAGAATTTACAATACCTATTTAGCCCCTAAATGAACTTGGACAATAAGAGTAAAAAATAATATACTGCTTAATGTACCAAGGAGGCTAAACAACATGACACGAACCAAACACTCCAAGGAGTTTAAATTACAAGTCATCAAAGAGGCACAGGAGACAGGCAATAACAGCCTTGTTGCCCGCCGTTATGAACTGAATTCCAACATGGTATCCCGTTGGGTGCGGGAATATAAAGATGGCAAATATGGTGATGTTGATGTCACTGTTTTGCCGGGCCTTGACCCGAAAGAAATATCCAAGGAAAATGAAAAGCTCAAAATATTGCTTGGTGAAAAAGACCTTGAAATCGCGATCTTACGCGACATGATAAAAAAGAAAAACCCTCACTTGCTGAAAAAATTGAAGTAGCCGACAACTGGATCCAAAAAGGCTATTCCATTTCCAAGGTGCTAAAGATTATAGGGATTGCTCGTTCCACCTACTATTATCAAAAGAGCTACCGAGTGGAAGAGAAAAAAGTGAGTGAGGGGCGTCCGGCACCAGGTTATTCCTTCACAGAAGACGGGCGAAAAGTATCAGACGAACAAATCAAAGAATTCCTGCTGGAGGAAATTGCAGGCGATGGCTTCAACTAGCAGGCATAATGCTTCTTTTTCGCGATATCCATGCCAACGACGAGCGTTTGATCGGTGACTTGATTAATCTTCTTGTTTGAGATAGAATTCATGTATAGTCCTCCTTGGTATCCAAATTAGGGGTCAATTCGTGCGATTGACACCCCCGAATCATACCAAGAGGGCTTTTTTTATTCAAGTCCCCGAAAAAACTTCTAACAGGAATGCTCCTTTTATAGATTTATAAATAATCTTTACTTCGCTATTTCTTACTAATACGCAATAAATATGCATTAACTATTGTCATTATATGCCTTTATCGTAATCATCACAATGTCTATGCCAGAATACCTATTAACCGTTTGAATTCTTCCTCTAACTCTTATATACGCTTGTTTTTAGCAACGATAAGGACATCTTTGCTTGCATCTGTCATTTCCCGTTTTAACTTGCGTTCAGTATTGATATTTACTTATGTACTGTAGTTGAGCAATTTTAATTACAATAATTACCATGTAAAAGAGACAAACAG
>ERZ1673757.76-NODE-76-length-17287-cov-20.063429_pt1 | contig 17287 bp, 12 predicted proteins | sample MGYA00580181_ERZ1673757 | MGnify/ENA primary metagenome ERZ1673757 (study PRJEB41219, sample SAMN04549606) | soil metagenome | isolation source: soil | place: USA: New Mexico, Bitter Lake NWR | collected 2008-11-15 ... | reverse complement strand
TTTGGTATCAAGGGATGAGAGGCATTTTGTTTGCCTAGTGACTGTCGAACTCGGGGGTGAACCAGCAATGGAATGTCCTCCGCCCGCTTCCGCAACGGTGGGATCCAAATCGGGAACACGTTCAATCGGTAGTATAAATCTTCCCGAAATGCTCCTTGTTCCACTAATTTCTCCAAATTGCGATTGGTTGCCGCGATTAAACGCACATCGACCGGTATGGAACGCAATCCGCCAATTCGCCGGATTTCTTTTTCCTGTAACACGCGCAGTAGCTTTACTTGCAAAGTGAGAGGGAGTTCGGCAACTTCGTCCAAAAAAAGAGTTCCGAGATGGGCTAACTCAAACAAGCCAGTTTTCCCTCCTTTTTGCGCACCTGTGAACGCCCCCGGTTCATAGCCAAACAACTCCGATTCCAACAGGGATTCAGGAATGGCCCCGCAGTTGATTTTCACAAAAGGTTGCCCGGAACGGTCGCTCCATTCGTGAATCAGGGAAGCCACCACATCTTTCCCAACCCCGGACTCGCCCGTTATCAGCACGGTTGTATCGAATCCGGAGATTTTTTGTGCCTGGTTCACCACCTTCTCCATTGCCACACTCCGGTAAATCAACTTGCTGCTGGAACTTTCATGCAGACGTAAGCGGCTGATTTCTTGTTTATACCGTTCCATCATTTCCTTCATGGTTTGTACTTCTTCACGGAGTTTCCCAATTTCGGTTATATCACGGGAAGCATTGATGACACGGACGATTTTTCCGTTCTTATCCTTTACGGGTGTGCCTACAACGAGCAAGGTCCGGCCTGTTTTAGTTTTTTGGATCACACGGACTTTCTCTCGGCTTTCCAAAACCAGCCGAGTAACCGATGGTCTATAGATTCCTTCTTTTTCTAGATCAAGCACACTCCTGCCCACCAGCTCTTCTGGTTTCTTCCCCCAGATTTCCTCACAAGCCGAACTAACGCGAAGCGTCACTCCCTCCCCGTCCGACACGTAAATCACATCATAGGAAGATTCAAAGATGGTTTTGAGATCTAAGCTCGTATTCCGGAATTCGTCCAATTCTGCATCCCCATAAAAAGCCCCTCCTAAAATGCAAAGGACGCCCACCACTTGCCCGTATTCCATCACTGGATTGCATTGAACTAACAGTTCACTGTTATCCTTTAATGTGACGGAGTGAAACTTGACTTTTTTCTCCTTCATGGCACTATCCACCAGCTGTTGAAAATCGGCATTCTCTAGGTCAAAGTTTTCGGCCAAATAATCCGAGAGGGAAACGGCACGGATGGTTCCCTTGACATCAAGCAAGACATAGGGGCTTCGTAAAGCATCCAAAACAGACTGAATATTCATCCATCTTCACATCCCTATTAAATGGTAATTTAATTATGCAAAAATGCATAAATTATATGCATTTTTGCACGAAAATCCATTCTCATTATTTGTTTCCCCAATTCATTATGCTTAATCTATAAAGCTAAAAAGTATGCATTTTTGCAATAGTACGATTATATTTAAAAGTATGCATTTTTGCAATAATAGGATGGTTGATGTGGACGTTTTGAGTTGGCACGGATTTTGCATGTAAATTGTTGTGCATAAAATTTTTACCGAGAAAGGATGGGGGGAATGAAGAATTATCGTTATTTCATCATGGGGATGATCGTCTTCATGGTGGTGATCAACTATGTGGATCGCGGCGCGATATCCTACGCGCAAAAAGACATCATCGCCACTTATGGTTTTGATGCCGTTTCTTGGGGAGCGGTACTCGGTTATTTTGGGTATGGTTATATGATCGGAGCTTTGTTTGGAGGAGTTTTGGCGGATCGCAAAGGACCCAAATTTGTCTGGATTCTCGCGGGGCTTGGCTGGTCGGTGTTTGAAATAGGCACCGCTTACGCAGGTGAAATCGGACTGGCTCTGTTCGGCGGTTCCGCCCTAGCTGGATTTGCCGTGTTTCGTGTACTGTTTGGCTTGGCAGAAGGCCCAACTTTTTCAACGATCAACCGTACTAATGCGAACTGGGCGGCTCCCAAGGAGCGAGGCTTTGTCGCAGCTCTGGGACTTTTGGGTAACCCATTGGGTGCTCTGTTAACCGCTCCTATTGCAGTCACACTGCTTACGTTGACTAACTGGAAAATGATGTTTATTATTCTCGGGTTAATCGGTATTGTTTGGGTCATCATATGGAACAAAGTCTTCACCAATTTTCCGGAAGACCATCCGAAAGTGTCTAAGGAAGAACTGGAGGAGATTCGATCGAAATCCGAATTGCTGGAAAACGAGAAAAACGTGGGAGCAGGCGATACGAATGTGAAATGGTACCACTTTTTCCGGAATCCCACTTTAGTTTTCAATACGATTGGTTATTTTGCGTTTCAATATGTGAACTTCCTCTTACTTACCTGGACACCAAAATATTTGCAAGATGTATTCAACTTTCAGCTCAGTTCCCTTTGGTACCTAGGCATGATTCCTTGGGTGGGAGCCTGTTTCACTGTACTGTGGGGCGGTAAAATATCGGATGCGCTACGACGCAAAACGGGAAATTTGCGGATTGCCCGTTCCGGCCTTGCCGTGGTTTCCCTATTTCTTACCGCCGTGTGTTTTCTGCTGATTCCTACTGTCGACAGCATCGTAGCTGTAATGGTGTTGATGTCACTTGGAAATGCGTTCAACTTCCTACCTAACTCTGTTTACTGGTCAGTAATCATTGATACGGAGCCAAACCGTGCAGGCACTTTTGGCGGTGTGACACACTTTTTCACCAATATTGCCACCATTGTAGCGCCTACACTGACCGGCTATTTGGTGGCCAAATACGGTTATACTTCCATGTTTGCGGCAGCTGTTGTGGCGGTTGTGATCGGAATGCTGGCAATGCTCTTTGTCAAACCGGGTCAGCCTATGTCTGTAACCAACAACGCTCCCAAGGACAAATAATAACTAAAATACAGAAAGGAGATTTCAAGATGGCAAACACTCAGCACACCGATGTATTGCAGTGGGATGTCACCAATTTGTCGAACGCGTTCAAACAGAAACAGATTTCACCGGCTGAAGTGACAGGAACCTTGTTGGAGCAGATCGACAGGATCAATCCCCAATTAAACGCATACATCACCGTGATGTATGAACAAGCGATGGAAAGCGCACGTAAAGCGGAACGGGAAATCACCTCCGGCAATTGGAAGGGGCCACTACATGGTGTACCGATCGGACTAAAAGATTTAATTTACACGAAAAGTGTCCGTACCACGATGGGATCCAAAATTTTCAAAGATTACATTCCGGATTTCGACGCGGCCGTCGTTGAAAAACTGACACAGGTAGGCGCCGTAATAATCGGAAAGCTGAATACCCATGAGTTTGCCTACGGTCCGACAGGAGATCGATCCGCTTTCGGGGCGGTGAAAAATCCACACCATCTGTCAAAAATATCTGGGGGATCGAGCAGCGGTTCCGGAGCGGCTGTTTCGGCAGCCCTATGTTATGCAGCATTGGGAACGGATACCGGGGGATCCATCCGAATTCCGTCGAGTTGTTGCGGCATCGTCGGCATGAAACCAACCTTTGGCCGCGTCAGCAAATACGGGGTGTATCCGTTAAGTTGGACTCTTGATCATGTAGGGCCGATGACTCGAACCGTACTGGACAATGCCCTGTTATTAAACGTGTTGTCCGGATACGACGAACGGGATCCGTACTCCATGAAAACCGATGAGGAAGACTTCACCCGTTTCATTGGACAAAGCATTAAGGGTAGCGTTATCGGTGTTCCTTCCTCTTTTTACTTTGACCATGTAGAAGAAGAAGTGGAACAGCAAGTGCAGCATGCATTGAAGGTGTTTGAAAGTCTGGGGGCAGAAATGCGTGTCATCGATCTGCCCCACATCCAACAATTTTCATTGGCACAACAAATCACCATCCGAAGCGAAGCCTATACGGTACACGAAGACATGCTTCGGGATCAGTCTGAGCAATACGACCAAGAAGTGAGGGAACGGTTGCTGACCGGCATGGACGAAAAAGCGCACACATATGTCCATGCTCAGCAGCTCAGGCACGTCGCTGTCCAAGAATTTAAACAAGCGTTCAACGAAGCGGATGTCATTGTGACACCGACGCTTCCGATTTTGCCGCCTGACATTGGCCAGCGTGAAGTCCATATCCACGGAAATAAAGAGTATGTCCGATCTGCGCTGCTTCGCTTGACAAGTCCCACCAATTTTAACGGTTTCCCCAGCATCTCCGTACCCTGTGGCTTCTCGGAATCGGGATTGCCTATCGGAATGCAACTGATTGGGAAACCGTTTGACGAAGCAAATCTGTATCGCTTCGCTTATGCCTTTGAACAGGAAAGTTCCATTCCCAATGTAAAAATGGATATCGTTTGAACAGTTGTAAAAAAACAGAAAAGATGAGCGGATTCAGGGAAAAATGACTGAGTCCAGCTCGCTTTTGTATTTTTGTTTTTTGATGTTATTCTGGTCGGACAACCGCCAATTAGAAGGACGGATAAGGATTACATTTGTTTATATATTATAATTCTTCGCCATTCGTTTGAATGACATTTTTATACCAATAAAATGAATCTTTTTTATACCGCTTCATTGTTCCATTTCCTTCATTATCACGATCAACGTATATCATGCCATACCGTTTTTTCATTTCACCCGTTGTAAACGACACGATGTCTATAATTCCCCATGGTGTATAGCCGATTAAATCAACACCATCGTAGGTGACCGCTTTTTTTAAAGCTTCAATATGCGCTTTTAAATATTCGATTCTTTGCGGGTCATGGACAGAACCATCCTTTTCTAACGTATCGACTGCACCAAAACCATTTTCTACAATAAATAATGGAATTTGGTATCGATCATAAAAACGGTTTAATGTATATCTTAAACCGGTTGGATCAATCGGCCAGCCCCATTCACTTGATTGAATATACGGATTTTCTACACTATTAGGCAAGCCGCCATTGACTATATTTCCTGTATTATCATTTTCTACATCGCTTTTCACGGTTGTCGACATATAATAACTAAAACCTAAATAGTCAACAGTGCCATTTCTTAAAATTTCTTCATCACCGTCTTCGAACTTGATGTTATATCCTTCCCGTTCAAATTCTTTCAAAGCGTAGTTCGGGTAATATCCACGAACTTGTACATCAGGAAAGAAATATCGTTGCCGCATTAATTCTTCCGCTAACATGACATCTTCCGGATTTGATGAATAAGGGTAAATAGGTACATGTGAAACCATTGCCCCGATTTGGAAATCCGGGTTGATTTTTTTTCCTATTGATACCGCTAAAGCACTTGCCAGCAATTCATGATGCCCCGCCTGATACATGACTTCCTTCGCGTTTTCGTTTTCTTTAACAATGACACCAGAATTGGTCCACAAAAATATAGGATTGTTCACATCCATTTGGTTATTGATTTCGTTAAATGTCATCCAGTATTTTACTTTATCTTTATAACGATTGAAACAAACTTCCGCAAATTTTACGAAGAAGTCTACTACTTTTCGATTTCTAAATCCGCCATACTCTCTTGCAAGATGCAGCGGCATTTCAAAGTGGGATAAGGTAATGACAGGTTCAATTCCGTGCTTTCGTAATTCATCAAATACACGGTCGTAAAATTGCAATCCTTGTTCATTCGGCTCCGCTTCATCCCCTTTTGGAAAAATTCTGCTCCATGCGATGGATGTTCTTAAGCATTTTAACCCCATTTCGGCAAATAAAGCGATATCTTCTTTATACTTGTGATAGAAATCAATTGCTTCATGGTTTGGATAAAATTCATTTTCTTCGATTGTATCAGTTATTTTTCTAGGTACTCCATGAGCACCTGCTGTCATAACATCGGCTATACTTGGCCCTTTTCCGCCTTCATTCCAGCCGCCTTCAGATTGATGGGCAGCCAAAGCACCACCCCATAAAAAACCTTCCGGTAATTTTGACATTTTATTTCCTCCTTATTTTATGATCGTAAATAACTTCTGATCGAATGTCACATCTTGCACATCTTCGATGATAATTTCATTATAATCATCTGAATTCGTTATAATAATCGGTGTAGTTGTTTTGACTCCTTTACTTTGAATGAGTTCTTTATCAAATGTAATCAAAAGATCGCCTTTTTTAAATTTATCGCCATCATTTACATGTAAAGTGAACGGTTTTCCATTCAATTGAACAGTATCTAAACCAATATGGACAAGTAATTCAATACCAGATTGGGAACGCAATCCTATCGCATGCTTTGTAGGAGCAACCATGACTACCGTCCCATCAAATGGGGCATATAGCTTGTTGTCTGATGGCTCTATAGCCAATCCTTGTCCCATTGCACCTGATCTGAATACTTCATCCTGAACTTCTGAAAGCCGTATTGCCTTTCCGCTCATTGGGGAATGTACCGTTTCTTCATTATTTTCGAGAATATTTTGTTGAAAATTCGTTTTATGTTTCGTTCGTTCATTACCTGCTGTATTCGCTGAATCTTCCCCCATATCCGAAGATTTGAATGAGAATGACAGGAAGAATAATGGCAATCACAACACCTAATAAAATTCCCCATATGGACATTGGATAGTCCGCATCAATCCCATTGACGATCGTTAGTGGTCCAGGCAGTCCTGCATATACAAAGTAATAAGGATTAAAGAAGCTTGCTGCAATGGCGCCAATGGCACCTGAAATACAGCCAAAGATAAACGGTTTCTTAAATCTCAAAGTCACCCCGTAGATAGCTGGCTCAGTGATGCCAAATAGACCAGTTAAACCAGCTGATACACTGACTTTACGCAGTTCTTGATTTTTTGACTTTAAAATAACGCCAAGCACCGCTCCAATTTGTGCGATAACGGCGATCGTTTGATACGCTTGAAAGGAATCCCGGCCATATAAATCAAAATTGGCTAATACCATTGGGGTGATTCCCCAATGCACACCAAAAATAACAACTACTTGCCAAAATGCACCAATAATTGCTCCGGCTACAGCGGGCGCATTTTCTGCCAAGAAGTTATAACCATTTGCAATGCCATTTGCTCCCATTGTTGTAACAGGACCAATTAATAAAATCGTTAAAGGTACCATGATTACTAAACATAAAAATGGAACAAATAACGGTTTAATCACTTCATTCATCCACTTATTCAAAAATCTTTCAAGATATGACAAAATCCATACTAAAAATAGCGGTGGCAGCACCGATGAAGTATACGTCGTTTCCGATAAGGCAATACCTAAGAACGTAATTTTTTGTCCTTCAGCTATTTTTGCAGCCATTTCCCCCCATGTCGGACTGACCAATGCAGCACAGCATGCCACTGCTATAAATGTGTTTGTTTTAAAATGCTTTGCTGCAGTAATGGCAATAAAAATCGGCAAAAAAGTAAATGGAGCCCATGATATAAAACTTAAAACTTGATAAGTCCCTGTTTCTGCAAAATTGTTGAAAAATAAATTAATTAATATTAAAGCGCCTTGCAAAATACCTGCAGCAGCCAAAATGTAAATAAATGGCGCAAAAACCGCCGACATAGTAGCGATGACACGATTTAAGACCGTTCCTTGGTTATCGATTTTTGTCTCAGATGCTTCAACATTTACCAATTTTGAAAATTCTTCGTAGACCTCTCCTACATGCTGCCCGATAACCACTTGGAATTGACCGTTGTTTTCCACTACTGTAATGACTCCTGGCATAGATGCCACTTTTGCTTTTGCATTTGGTTTTGAACGCTTAAGAACTATTCTAAGTCTTGTTGCACACCGTGAAACTCCGACAACATTCTCTTCCCCGCCTATAGCTTCTAGGATGTCTTTAGCAAGCTTAGGGTAATCTCTTACTTTTGCAGACAATGTAAATCCTCCCTCAATTTAATTTATACGCTTACATTATAATTGTATCGGTATAATTTATCAATAACCAAACAAAATAATTATTAATGAACAATATAACTAAATGAGCTTTTGATAAGTTTGTGCTATAATCCAATATTATGAAAAGCTTAATGAAAGTGGGGAATGATACGTGATATGTTAAAATATCAGCGAATTGCAATCGAAATTGAAAAATATATTGAAAATCATAATCTTCAACAAGGTGATAAACTGCCTGTATTAGAAACCTTAATGAATCAATTTAATGTAAGTAAGAGTACGATTACGAAATCTTTAGATCTGTTGGAAAAAAAAGGGGTGGTTTTTCAAGTAAGAGGCAGCGGAATTTTTGTTAGAAGGCACAAGAGAAAAGGATATATTAGTCTGCTCTCCAATCAGGGGTTTAAAAAGGATCTTGAGGAATTTCATGTAACTTCAAAAGTCATCGAGCTAGATGTAAGAAAGCCGACACAGGAAGCCGCTTATAATTTAAATATGGAACTCGATGATGATGTTTATTTTGTAAAAAGAGTTCAGTATATTAACGGACAAACGTTATGTTTAGAAGAATCTTATTATAACAAATCCATCATTACTTATTTGAATAAAGAAATTGTTTCTGGATCCATATTTCATTATATTAGAGAAGGATTAGGATTAAAGGTCGGCTTTTCAGATTTATACCTTCATGTGGACAAACTGAGTGAAGAAGAAGCGAAGTTTTTAGGTCTGCAAACCGGAGCACCTAAACTTTATATCGAAAGCATTTTTCATTTAACAAATGGCCAGCCATTTGACTTTTCAAAAATCACTTATAACTATGAACAATCACAGTTTTTTGTACAGGTAAACAATCATTTTTTCTAAAAGTTTAGTCGCTTGACAGGAACTATTACGTTTTGGATAAGGATCCTCTTCTTCAACCATGCCGGCATTTTGGCAATGAATAGAAAGTTTATTTCGCTGAGTCAAATTTCTTTTAGTGGTTAGGATTTGTTAGTAGACGCAGGGATTATTCATCAAATTTGTTTTATTTGCCCAAATACTTTTATCCAAAAAATCTAATTTTGCAAAATACTCAATTGAGTGACATGTTCATCATCTGTTGTTTGAAGAGATGATTTATCTGTTTTATTTTGTGTAACTGTTCGCGTTTTATCGATATTCCCCTTTAACCAAGATATATCTCATAAAGGGCTCTATTTGACTGCTTATGGATTTTTTTTGATCTTCTTTATCGGTAGAAACTCTTATTTAAACAGCACATCTCATTCGTTCAGGTGATATCTGATGATTGGTGAATAATGGGATATGTTGATGGAGTAAAATGATTCATTTTCAAGAAAAAATTAATTTTAGCGGTCTGGTTGTATAAAGTTGATATAGAATCTGTAAATCTATAAATAATCGTGATGGACTTTAATTAGAAATACTAATAATGAACTATACTTAAATAATGATATACTATAATTAAGATATAATTGTTGTAGAAAAGGCGTGTGGCGAAAGCCATGTAGAGCTTTGAATTAGGCAGGTCGCCTGCATCCTTTCTACAAATATTGGGGGATAAGGATGGGGAAAAATGAGTAGCAGACAAACTAACACAGACGTTATTTTAATTGGTGCCGGAATTATGAGTGCGACTTTAGGGACACTGTTGAAAGAATTAGCGCCGGAATGGGAAATTAAAGTGTTTGAAAAGCTCGACAAACCAGGAGAAGAAAGCTCTAATGAATGGAATAATGCAGGAACGGGGCATGCTGCACTATGTGAGCTTAACTACACACCCGAGAAACCGGATGGATCTATTGATATTAGCAAAGCTATAAAAATTAATGAACAGTTCCAAGTTTCCAGACAGTTTTGGTCTTACCTTGTAAAAAACAATCTAATACAAAATCCGCAGGAATTCATCAGACCGCTGCCCCACATGAGTTTAGTCCAAGGGGAAAATAATGTGAGATATTTAAAGAAACGTTTTGAAGCGCTATCAAACAATCCATTATTCCAAGGAATGGAATTTTCTGATGACCCGGAAAAACTGAAAGAATGGATTCCGCTTATAATGGAAGGACGTACATCGAATGAACCGATCGCAGCAACCAAAATCGACTCAGGTACGGATGTTAACTTTGGAGCTTTAACACGCATGTTATTTGACTACTTAAAAGAGAAAGATGTCGAAATATACTACAAGCATAGTGTTAAGGATATTAAACGCACAAGCGACGGTTTGTGGGAATTGAAAGTGAAGGATCTCAATAGCGGTTCAGTTGAAATCCATAAGGCTAAATTCGTATTTATTGGAGCCGGCGGGGGAAGTCTGCACTTGCTTCAAAAATCTGGTATTCCAGAAGGTAAACATATTGGTGGTTTTCCTGTAAGCGGATTATTTATGGTATGTAATAATCCAGAAGTTGTAGAGCAGCATCATGCAAAAGTTTACAGTAAGGCTAAAATTGGTGCACCTCCTATGTCAGTTCCGCACCTTGATACACGGTATATTGACAACAAAAAAACATTGCTCTTTGGACCGTTTGCAGGCTTCTCGCCTAAGTTCTTAAAAACTGGTTCAAATTTGGATTTGTTTGCTTCCGTAAAACCGCACAATTTCGTAACTTTGTTGGCATCAGCCTTTAAAAACTTTTCTTTGGAAAAATACTTGATCGAGCAGCTTCTGTTAACGAAAGAAAAGCGCATGAATGAGTTGCGTGAATTTATCCCGACGGCTAAATCAGAGGATTGGGATATAGTCGTCGCAGGCCAACGTGTGCAAATTATCAAAGATACTGAAGCTGGCGGTAAAGGAACGATTCAATTTGGTACAGAAGTTGTTACGGCTGCAGATGGCTCGATCGCTGCATTGCTCGGTGCTTCTCCTGGAGCTTCTACTGCCGTACACGTAATGCTTGAAGTAATTAAAAAATGCTTTCCTCAACATTTGAATAAATGGGAACCGAAAATTAAAGAAATGATTCCTTCTTATGGTGTGTCACTAGTGGAAAACCCGGATCTTTTCCATGAACTTCATACTTCAACAGCAGAGACGCTCGGTCTAAACGGACAAGAACCGATCTCTGGTGTAAACGAAAAAGAACCGGTTTATAGCTAATTTCTTGGATGAGAAACAAAGGTGTGGAATGAATAAAGTTTAAAAAAGCCACTTTTCATCAGTGGATAATTGTTTCTATAATAAAGAAAAGAGACTGATAAGTCAATGATTTTAAAGCAGAGCTAATATAAAAAAATTGCAGAATAATACAATATAATTGAAAATAATCCGTTTTTAAAAATTTTTTGTCACGACGAAAAAAAGAGGGATGTCTAATAAATCGTTTTTTCGATATATAGACCTCCCCTTTAATGTTTTAGTAGCGTTTATATATTGATGTTTATGTGTTTTTTGTTTTAATGACGTTTTGATTTTTGATATACCTCCCCATTAGGTAGACAGATTAAAAAATAAAAATCTGTTAATCTTCATGGGGAGTTTTATTATGATAACCAAAAGAGTTTATCCTTACGGTGTTACACACATGCGGAATTTGAATGGAAAGCCATTTTGACAATAAAGAGCTTGCTCTCCCGCAGCCTTGAAAGCATTGTAAAACTTGTGTTCGTAAAAAGACACCTGTCTTGGATAAGATTTAAACTTATTTATCAAGATTGACAACAATATTGCCACGTAAAAAACACATGTTAGGAGCTGATTTCGTTTGACTTCATAAACGTGTGCTTTTTTGTTGTGAACTTTTATATTAAAATAGTTTTTTAAAATAATGAATGAAATTCTTGGCTAATGGAGTATCTGATACGAAAGCCGGACAGGTAGAGAAACAATTAAATAGTGATAGTGTACCGGCAATTCAATTTTTCATCTGGTGGAAACAGCGGAGCTATATCGTCATATGTCGTGCTGCGGATCAGGCGCTTTGCTATTGGCCATCATCTTTTTAAATGAATTGATAGAGAAGCGTTTTGAAAAAAGAAGAATGTTTCTTGCGGGTATTATTGAAAATGATAATTGTTATCAATTATAATAATGTATAATCACAATGAAAGGAGCAATGTGAGTGTTTGTTCAAATAAAAACTATTTTAGTGACAGAAGGACATGCCGATCGAATTGTTGACCGCTTCACTTCACAGGGAATAATCGAACAGCAGCCGGGTTTTATCGATTTAAGCGTGCTTAAAAAAGGCAGAGAAAAGGGAATGAAGAAGTACTCGTTATGATTCGCTGGGAATCAGAAGAGGCTTGGAAAGCCTGGGAGAAGAGCGAGGCTCACCTTGCTGGTCACCGGGCGAACCGAGGCAAGCCTGCTCCCTCCTACATTTTGGAGAGTCGTCAAGATGTCTTCTATGTGCTGGGTCAGAAAGGCTATGTAGAGTCCTCTACTCGATAAAATAAAGAAGCCTCCAGTCCAAAAGTAGGTTTTTCCTGAACATATGCTCTAAAAATTTTTAAATGCCCATTCATTTTTAGATGATGGTCTATTGTGAATGGGTGTTTTTTATTGCTTAAGAATCTATTCATGCGTGGGGTTTCTGGATCCAATTGAGCGTCAAAAAGGATTAGAAGAACTTATTAGAAGAATAGTAGATACATAAGAAGGGGAGATCGTTTTGATTATCATGCTGGACACGATCTCCCCTTCTGGATTTTATGGTATGCAAAGTCCGTACACGGTGTCATTAAGACACACATCTAATTTTCAGTTGCTGAGTGTTGTTGAGAATTATTATTCAATAATTGGCATGATGTGCCGAAAAAAAGATGGAATAAAAATGCAAATGAACGTTCGTCCATTTAAAGAATCCTAAAAACACCCTTCACAGCTAAGCATGAAGGGTGTTTCATCAGCGTTTTAAGAATACAATCGTTCGGAGATAACGTCATCGACTGGAACATAGTCATAGCCAAGGTCATGTGCTACTGCTTTAAAGGTTATATTTCCATTCATGACGTTCACGCCTGTTTTAATCGCTTCACTTTCTTTAATTGCTTGAATTACACCTTTGGAAGCAATTTGCACAGCATATGGAATCGTGACATTTGTTAGGGCAATTGTTGCTGTACGTGGAACCGCACCTGGAATGTTGGCGACTGCATAATGCAGCACTCCATATTTTTCGATAATAGGATTGTCATGAGTTGTTGCATAATTAATCGTTTCAAAGTTTCCGCCTTGATCAATAGCAACGTCGATTATGACTGACCCGGGCTGCATAGATTTTACCATTTCTTCCGTTACAAGCTTAGGTGCTTTTGCACCGGGAATCAGCACCGAACCGATAACTAAATCGGAGTCTTTGACAGATTCTGCAATATTATAAGGATTTGACATTAACGTCTGCACATTTGAACCAAAAATGTCTTCTAATTGACGCAGGCGAGCAGGATTTAAGTCAATAATCGTTACATCTGCACCAAGGCCTTGTGCAATTTTTGCTGCATTCGTTCCGACTACACCGCCGCCAATAATCGTGACTTTCCCGCGTTTGACACCAGGAACACCGCTTAGCAGTATTCCCTTTCCTCCTTTAGATTTTTCCAAATATTGCGCCCCGAGTTGAGCTGCCATGCGGCCGGCAACTTCGCTCATTGGTGTCAATAATGGCAATGTATTATTGACAGTAATTGTTTCATAAGCAATAGCGGTCACTTCATTTTCCACTAAAGCTTTGGCCAATTCCGGTTCATTTGCCAAATGAAGATAGGTAAATAAAATTAACCCTTTTCGGAAATATACATATTCAGCCGGAAGGGGCTCTTTTACTTTCAGAATCATTTCTGCTATTTCCCAAACCTCTGAAGCTCTTTCAACAATCTCGGCACCAGTCTGTTTATACTCTTCATCGGTAAAACCGCTTCCGATTCCAGCGTTTGCTTCAATAACTACTTTATGTCCTGCATTTATTAATTGCACAACCCCTGCAGGTGTGATAGCTACACGATTTTCATTATTTTTAATTTCTTTCGGTACCCCGATGATCATCCTCACCATCTCCTTAAAATAACATCTGCACCACTATCATATCTCTTTTAGTTGAACCTTACTTTATGAAAAAATCAGAAAACCGCAAAAGTAATTTGTGTAAATATACAAATTACTCGACATTCATGCTTTCAAGTTTTAAATCCAGAAATAATGTTATTTTCTGGTTAGGGTCTTTCAGGTTTACTCCTGTTATTTCTACAACTCTTTTTAAACGGTAATTTAACGTATTCGGATGAACATGTAATAATTGCGCTGCTTGATAAACATTGCAGTCACATTCTAAATAACTTTTAAGCGTAAGCAATAAATCGGTGTGATGCTTGAGGTCATACTCTCTTAATTTTTTGATTGCCTCACTTTGATAGTGGTCACGAACTCGGATTTGATAAAGTTCATCTAAAAACTGATAGATGCCGATCTCCTGAAAACTATACTTTTGCTGTAATTCATCGGGGAATTTTTCCTTAAGCCTTAATACTTTCAATGCTTGTTTATAGCTGCAATGAACATGCTCCGGAGAATGATAAACGGAGCCGAAAGCACCAGATATATTTCGGATTTGTAAACGCATACTTATTTTGTTGATAAAATCTTTAATAAAACCGGAAAGAGCGTTAATCGCCTCTTTTTCTGTTCTGAGCCGGGTAAGCAATATTAGTTGATTTTGATCAAATAATTTGCTGACTACTTGAACTTGGTGCAATGTTTCAGCTAAATAATAGGCATGTTTTTCAATAGCTTGTGTTATATCATTTTCAAAGTTAATGATAGCAACAGCAAGCCTTCCATCCAGATTAACCCCAACTCGTTTAGCCTGGTGTTTAATCTTAGACACATCGTTCAGATGACCTGTTAATAGCTTCCATAGAAATTCTTGATGACTCTCTTCTTCTTTTCGTTTTCTTATTCGCTGAAGGAGGAGCTGGTTTTTCACAAGCTTTGCAGCTTCCTTGAGCAAATGCAATTGATCATCGTCCATTGTTTTATCATTGATTTGTGCCCATATAAAACCTAAAACCTCATTATGTTTTCGAATCGAAACAGCGACACGGTTGCCAAGTCCAACTTCTTCGATTGCAGGGACAATAACAGGTTCATCGCTTTCGAACAGTTTTGCCATAATCCCATTTTTCCAAAGACTGTTAATGATTTTATCTGGCACTTTTCTACTCATAATCGTGGCCATTCTTGCTTCATCTACATTTTCTTTATGTCTGCTGTAGGAAATGATCTGATGATTGGAATCCTCTATCGTAATTGGACATTCAAGCATTTCACCAATACGGTCTGCCAAAAGGTCTAGGGAATCGTCTTGCCGCAACTGCGAAAGTAATTGTGGATAGCCTAATGAATTCCTCATTAATTCTTGCCCCCTTTTGCATTTTACAGTCTTAAACCAATAATGAAGGGTCAATTGGAATGAACAAGAATCACCCGTTTTGTCGATCATTATTGAAAAAAATTTCTGAACAATTAGAAGAGCCTAAACAAGATTCGTACCAAAATATTCTGCGCCAGAAGCTCATACCGCCGAAGGTAACATAAAGAGTCATATAGCGAAAAAAGAATCTCTACATGGTCAGCCAAACACCGAGAATCGCAGATTACATTTTGTTTGCTTCTATAAATGCAGCCAATTCTCCAAGGATTTACAGTTATGAAGAAAACTAAATATTTGCTTTTCTTTTTTCATTTACGTGTTTTGCTAATTTCGAGATATTGATTTTTCCTAAATTCGGCCTGGCTTTCCTTTTTGATTGATCGATTCTTTGCCGATCATTTATCCTGCAAAAGGGATGTAATACGAAAAATTACTAATAGGAAACGCACTTTTTGCTAAGTAGAAAAACACGGGGTCAGCATATATAAAAATCTCTGTTAGTTCATAGTTATTTTTAATTAATCTTGCCGATTGTTCAGCAGTTTCACAAATCAAAGGTGTCGTCATCAATTCATTACATTCGGCAGCGATCTTACCAATTTCATGGTATTAGGCTCAAGCACATCATCTGCAATCATTAATTGAATGATTCCACCTCCTTAAAATGGTTTTAATAATCTATAATGAAAATATTCCGTCTTTATTAAAAGCAGCAGCCCATTTAAACGGTCTTTAAATAGATTATTTTTTTAAAATGCAGCATTCTCAATATTATCGTCAGGAAATCTGACAAATTATAAAAAGTAAACGTTTTCAAAACTACCTATTTTGGAAAAAGTTGGCGAACGTATAGGATAAAATCTGGGTAAAACCGATGAACTGCTTGTTCATTGCATAGACAACGATGCTTACATTTTGCCGGGTTCCAAAAGAATAGGACATTTTTGCCGGAAACATATGGATAGATATTCAGCTTTGTATAATTGCCACTTGATCGAAATCTTCCTTGAAAAACTTCTTCGCATAACGGTGTGAGAATCTTGCATTACTGTTGGATCAATAAAGTGCTTGTACTCATGCATTTCGAAAGAATACTACGCTGCTGAACAGTGCTATGCTGATGCTATTATTTTACCACGTTCTTGAGAAACTTGCTTTTGCTTGTCGTGTCGTTAAAATATTTGCTGTTGTGGATATTTAATACTTTAATGGGAAACGCTGGCTCATTTCGAAGGTTCTTTATTTTACGGAAGCTTCCACATCCTGATATGTTCATTCCGCAGGATGCCCAGTGGAAACAGCTTGAATAGTGGTGCTCGTAAAGGATATTGGAGGAAATCAATCAATATTCGGCAAAAGCCCTAAACAATTCGTATTTGAATCGTTTAGGGCTAGGAATTCTGTGTTTGGGTCTGTATTTACAGTGATGTGAAAGGACAAAGGCTGTTCAATTGTTTAAATATAGTAAGTAAAATCCTCGGGTATTACCCGCTTTAAGAACTGTTTTGTTCTTTCTTCTTTTGGATGTGTGAAAATTTCTTTAGGCGATCCTTCTTCTACAATGACTCCGCCATCCATAAAAATCACCCGATTGGCAACATCTTTCGCAAAAGACATTTCATGAGTTACAACCAACATTGTTGTTCCTTCTTTGGCAATTTGCTTCATAACTGTTAAAACTTCACCAACTAATTCCGGATCCAGTGCGGAAGTTGGTTCATCAAATAAAATGATGTCTGGATTTAAAGCAATCGCTCTTGCAATGCCAACCCTTTGCTGCTGCCCGCCCGATAATTCACTAGGGTAAGCATTGTATTTGTGGGACAGTCCTACTTTATCCAATGCTTTTTTTCCAATTTCATTCGCTTTTTCTTTTGGAATCTTCCTGCCAATAATAAGCCCCTCTGTTACATTTTCTAATGCTGTTTTATTATTAAACTCAACTTTCGCAGTCCAAAATCTTGTTTAAATGCTTGATGTAAATGGTTTTG
>ERZ1673757.75-NODE-75-length-17340-cov-19.358345_pt1 | contig 17340 bp, 10 predicted proteins | sample MGYA00580181_ERZ1673757 | MGnify/ENA primary metagenome ERZ1673757 (study PRJEB41219, sample SAMN04549606) | soil metagenome | isolation source: soil | place: USA: New Mexico, Bitter Lake NWR | collected 2008-11-15 ... | reverse complement strand
TCATCTGCTGGTGCCGTTATCAAACGGCATGGGGGTCTATGAGGAATTGAAACAAGTCTCCGATATACGGTCCAATTCGTCCTTCGGCTGTTTTTATCTTAACTATGAGGAATTGAAACACAGAAGAAAAATACAACGAGCTGCGAGAACAAGGGCTGGTTTTTATCTTAACTATGAGGAATTGAAACATCCTTTGGAGATTTTTGCTACCAAAACATGGGATAGATGACATATTATTTTGCTTCGAACATGATTTGATTGTAGTGTGAACAATTTTGCTGAGGTAGTCAAAGTCTGTCAAAAAAGCGTCTATCCGAATGGATGGGCGTTTATTTATTTGCTGAAAGGTAAGATATCTACCGACTTATTTGAAATTAAAATAATTGTTTAAATGAGAATTTCCTTTAACTCAAAAATAGGATAAATTAATTTGAAGGGCTTAAATTAGAAAATTTGTTCCCTTTTCATTTCAACACATGCATTCCAACTTAGGCATGTGTTTTTTTATTTCAAAAAAATTTGATAATATAAATAAAGGAAATTTTGGAATTGTGGTGGGAAAAATGCTAGAAAAACTTTTAGTTGAACTCGCTAAACAGATAGATTGTATTTACACATTAAGCTCCAACAACCCAAATTGGATAACAAAAGTTGATTCAAATGGGTTTTATGTGGAAACAGAAAAATCGAGAGAGAAATTTAATAATGGAGAACAGGATAAGCCTTGGGAATATATCCCCTTTGACTTTATAAGAACTGGCTGGAATGAATTTATAAAGGTACGAACCGCCAATTCAAAAGATTTTATAAAAACAAAAGGAAGATCATCTTTTTTAATGGCCTTTTTTCATGAACTTCCTTTTGTCACGAAAACAATCAAAGAAAATTCAATTGCCATTCAAATAAAAGAATTTACAACCGAAGATTTACCATCTGAACAATTTCATAAAGTGATTACTTATTTAGAAGAAGTGATAAATGGGATATTTGATCCTAAAAGATTAAGTGAACAAACCGATAGCAATTTTAAATCAAGAGCGAGACAAGATTTAAGGCTACTAGGCTTCCTAAATGATGAAAATGAAAAAAATGAAACGCTTTTTCATGAATATATCAATTCGGAAGATAAATATGAAGTGATAAAAAAACAAATGGTAAAACATCCTTACAACAAAACCATATTGGAGGTTCTGAAACTATTAAGTAGTGTTGATAAAAACGAGAAAAAAGCAATACTTGTTGAGTTAGGAAAGTTAATAGTTCGTAACTCACGTGGAGAAAATCTCAAGGTTGATTCCGTCGCAAAAGAGCGAACAACGAATTTGTTAAATTGGTTGAAAGCCGTGGGAATTGTTGATGATGAATGGAACTTAATCCAACAAAATTCTGAAAATGAATTGTTGAATTTTAAAGATTTTAAACAAAATATTTTCCATAGCTTTTTTATTAAGCTAAGAAGATACCGTGCCAATCAACTGAAAGAGCTATTAAATGGAAAAAACAAAATTTCCTTACAACAATTTAACGAGGAAGTTTGGAATATCGGTTATGCAGTCTTAAATGACTCGAAAGTTAACGTATTTAACTTAATACATAACAAGGATTTTGATACGTTAAAGAAATTAAACGAACAATTAGAAAAAAAGGAATTAATATATAGTGGGAATTCTATCTGGAGCACAGCAACTAGAGTTTTTGGTGCTCAATTAAAATTGACCGATCAAGAAAAAGAACAGTTAATCAATAACGCTGTTGAAATATTAAATAGAACCGATCTAACACCTTTGGAGAAGGTTAAAAATTTGTTAGATATAAAGGGATTTGGTGAAAATATTGCAACAGGTCTCGTCATGGTATTTCATCCAGATGAATTTGCCATCTATAATTCTCAATCTATTAAAGCCTTGAAAAAGCTAGGATTTTCACCAGACACATTAGAAGCTTTCCAAAAAGATATCGCTCATTTGAAGGAAACCTTACATGCAGCTGATTTTATTGAATTGGATTGGTATTTATATTGGATAAATCAAAATGAGGAGAGAAAAAGTTTGAAATATTGGTGGGTTAACCAAGGTCAAACACATAAAGAGGAAAAAGAAGGCGGCTATTTGTGGGCGCCAAAACAAACAAAAAGTGGGACCATTTTTGCACATCATCGAAATCTCGTTTATGCAAAAGTAGGGGATCTTGTATTTGCATATTCGGCAGGAGAAATTAAAGCAGTTGGAATTGTTGAAAGAGAAGCAGAAGAGCTTCCAAAGCCTAAGGAAATATCCTCTGGAAATTGGGAAGAAGAAGGAAATCTTGTTCGATTAACATATTATGATTTAATCTCACCTATTAAAAAAGAAGAGATTCCAGAAAAGTGGCGTTTGAATGAAACCGGACCATTTGATCGGAACGGAAATGTTAAACAAGGCTACTTTTTTGAAGTATCAGAAGAATTTGTAGGAAAACTTTTAGGAAAATTTAAAAATCATTTCCCAAAAGAACTCATAGAGATAATCAACATTCCAATTCAAGAGGAAGAAAAAGCATTAACATCCGAACAAATCACTCACCACATCCATTCCTATATTTCTAGTAAAGGCTTTTACTACACTAAAGAAGAAGTGATCAATCTATTTTTATCATTAAAAACAAAGCCGTTTGTCATTCTTTCGGGGATTTCAGGCACTGGGAAAACGAAAATTGTTCAATGGTTAGCAGAAAGTGTGGGAGCCACCGAAAAAAATGGAAGATTTACGTTAATCCCTGTTCGACCCGATTGGAACGATGGGTCAGATTTGTTAGGGTATGAAGACATTAAAGGAGAGTTTCGACCAGGTCCGCTTACGAAAGTAGTGCTCGAGGCGGAACAAAATCCAGAATATCCATATTTTGTTTTGTTAGATGAAATGAATTTAGCGCGAGTCGAGTATTACTTTAGCGATGTTTTAAGTGTAATGGAAAGTAGAAGGTGGGAGAATGGAAAAATTGTGTCCTCGAACCTTCTTTCCAAAGAGGTAGCGAGAAGAGAGGTCACCTTTCCATCAAACGTTTATATCATCGGGACGGTTAATATGGACGAAACTACTCATCCATTTAGTAAAAAGGTGTTAGATCGGGCAAATACGATTGAGTTTAATCGCGTGAACTTATCGCATCTTGAATTTTTAAAAGGGCTCGAGGACGTTCATCCAATTACATTAAAGGATCAAGCTTTTTCTGCGAAATATTTGCATCTAAAAGATGTTTATCAGGAGTATCCACATATCGTTGAGCAAGCAACGAATGAGCTCGTACAAGTGAATCAGTACTTGCAGCCACTTGGGGCTCATGTTGGTTACCGTGTGCGGGACGAAATTTGTTTTTACCTTGCCTATGCTGAAGAAGGAAATTTGATGACATATGAAAAAGCGTTTGATCACTGTCTTCTTCAAAAAGTCTTACCAAGAATTTCTGGAAGTGATACGAGGGTACAACGGGCATTGGAACAGCTGTATATGTTTTGTACAGGTGTTGAATTACATGAGAATTACGAAGATCCAGCCAATTTTTCCTATGCCAAATATCCGAAAAGTGCAGACAAAATTTTAGAAATGTTAAGGAGGTTAACGGACGATGGCTTTACATCCTTCTGGATTAGCTCATGAGGATGTAGAGCTAGTCCACATTGAAACTGAACTATTAACACTCGTCATGAAAGGGAAGCCTTATCATGAGCGGTATCAAGGTTTGAAGCAATATCGAAACATGGATATTCACGAACAAATGGAATTTTCGGTCGATGGGGAAGGCATTCAAGAGATAAAAGTATTTGATGTAGATCAACAAACATTAGTCGACTGGTCGTATCATCGTCCAATCTTTTTTGAAAACGGAATTTACCAAGTCATCGTCTCTCCGAAAGTCGATACAGAATTGTCTTTTTATCATGAACACCCTTCATTAAGAAGAGCGGTAGACAAAGTAAAGATCGGACAATCTTATGTGTTAATGGGGAATCTCCAGTTTCAAAATGAAGTGGGGCTTTCAACCTTTGAAATTAGAAATGAAAACAAAACTGTGTTAGAGGTCACAATTGAAATTTTTCCAACGAAATTAAATTACAAAGAAGATTATCTCAAACTATTACAAGAAGTAAACGATGAAATTTATAATCTCGCCTTTCACTTTATCAAAAAAACGTATCAGCGGGCCAAAGTAAAGCTGGAGGGAGCCCCATCTAGAAGTGAATTTTTTCGCTTAATGGACGTTCATTTTCACTCTTTTATTCAAGCGATCAAACGAATCGAACAGCAGCCTCACCACCAGCTTATAAAAACTCATGTCAAAGCAAGAGGGGATCAATTAGGACGTCTCGATCAAAAAGGACGACATTATTTGCGCAAACGTCCGCAGCTTTTTCGATATGTGCCCAATGGTATTGCGATCCATGACCGTCTCGTCATGCCTGTTTCCGGATTAAAAATCAAAAAAGATCTCACGTTTGATACGTTGGAAAATCGTTTTGTCAAATGGATGATGAACCGATTAATCGATAAATTAGCGGATTTACTAGAAAAAATACAATCAAAAAACAAGCGCTATGAGCTTGAACCTGATCAGGATCTGATCGAAAAGCTTTCAAATATGAAAAGAGAGTTGGAAAAGAAAGTAAACAGTTATTTTTGGAAAACGATCGGAATACTCGATCGCTCTGTCATGAGCCTTGTATTGCAAATGGCTCCTGGCTATCGCGATGCCTTTCAAATTTATTTATTAGTGACAAGAGGTCTTGCACTGCATGGAAAACTGTATCAAATGTCCGTCAAAGATGTCGCGACCCTTTACGAATATTGGACGTTTTTGAAATTAGGGCAAATCTTAGATAAAAAATACAAGTTAGTGAGTCAGGATATTATTCGTGTCAATCGAAACGGTTTATTTGTCAACCTGGAGAAAAATGCTTCAGCTACACGAATATATAAACATCCGTACACAGGTGAAAAAATTATTTTAACGTATCAAAAATACGAAGGGAAATTACCAACCATCCCGCAAATCCCGGATACAATGCTATTGATCGAAAAGAAGGGAAAGGATTACACATACAATTATATATTTGATGCAAAATACCGTATCGATTTTGCGATGGAAGGGAGCAGCTATCATCGAAACTATCAGCTTCCAGGACCAACAGAAGAAGATATAAATACGATGCACCGTTATCGAGATTCACTAGTTGTCCGCCACCAAGGACCATACGAACGAACCGCTTTTGGCTCTTACGTTTTATTTCCTTGGTGGGATGAAGACAGCTATCAAGAGCACAAGCTTTATAAAAGCATCAATGAAGTCAATATCGGCGGCTTGCCGTTTTTACCAAATGCCACACGCTTAGTAGAACAACTGATCGAACGACTAATTGAAAAAAATCCTGAAGAATTACAAAAGGAAGGAATCCTCCCAAGAGGAACGATCGAGGAATGGCAATCTTCTCTTGAGGAAAAGGTCCTTGTCGGTATGGTCCCAAGAGAAGAAAACTATCGGGCGCATCTTCAGCATCGATTTTACCACATCCCTGTCAAACGTCTTAATAAAGGCTGGCAAGAAGCTAAATATGTTGCACTTTATCCGAAAAAAGGAGCTGCACCGACAAACGGTGTGACGTGCTACGGAAAAATAACCGACGTCCAATTTGTGAAAAGATATGAAATCATCGAATTACCGAAAAACAGTGCAGAAGAATATGTCAAATTCGAAATCGAAAGCTGGCATTTTCTCAAAGAAATTATTAAACCTGTTGGCTATGGAATTTCTGTCTACACGATGACAACCTTAAATACCTTAAAAGATGCGAAAGAATTGCCAGAGCTTTTCATGAAATCGAAAGAAGAAGTCACATTATGGCGCATGTTGCGCAGACTATCCAATCGCATCCGCTTCGACCTTGACGCCCGTTATCTCGACAAAGCATTGAAAATCGAAGCGTATCGCATCAAAGATATCGCCATTCAACTCGATGGCCGGCAGCTTGTGATTACGAAAGGGAACTTAAGAAAAACGTTGCCAATCGATGAGTTAAGAAAACAGCCGGCGTTTGTGTTTAAGGAGATATTGAAGGTGATGGGATGAGATGATAGAGGGAAAAATGTGTTTTTAGATGGATTTTTGAGCAAAAATGGTTAGGACTACTCGGATATGTCACTTTCGATTACAGATGAACAGGATATTGAAGCGGAAAGCAAAAAAAGTTAAAAAAAAGCGGAATTTTTCGTTGCTTAGGGATAACAAAGGATATGATTATATTTGCACAGTAAAATAAAAATATGACGAATCTTTCAGTGGTCTTGATTGATGTAGTGATTCTCTAATCAATGCTCAATTGAAGAAAGAGGATTATGTTCATGAGTTTGTTCGATGTTAGTCATTGGGAAAAAGATGAAGAAAGGCAAGCTTCTGGAACTAGACAAAAGTTTTGGTTGATTAACCCATTGGATAAACAACGGTATTTATTTAAGATTCCTAAGGAGAATACGGGTGAAGCTTGGGCAGAAGTTATTGCCTCGAAAATCGGACAACTAATGGGATTAAAAACAATGAAAGCTGATTTAGCAGTCTATAATGGTATATTAGGCATTTTATCAGAAAACTTTGTCCATGATGATAAGGAATTTTATGAAGGCAGAGATTTATTTTTTACCATTGCCGAAGATTTTGATAGATACAGCTTAAAGTATTACGATTTTCCAAATATAATAAAAGTATTATCCGAATTTAGTCTTGAAAGAGACTTTATTCAAATACCCATATTCGATGCGCTAATTGCAAATCAAGATCGACCTGCGACAATTGGTGAATCATTGTTTATCAAGCAGGTTATCAGCTTGCCCTATATATGATAACGGAGCATCATTAGGGTATCAATTACAGGAAGAGCGTATCCTAAAAATGTTTCAAGATCAAAGAATGTTTACAGCTTTTACAAACCGAAGCTACTCTTTAATCGGGTTGCCTGACAAAAAGAAACCAAAATATAGAGAGTTATTAAATTTTATTTATCAATTATATCCACAAAAAACAAAAGAAATCGTTGAAAGAATAAGTCAAATAAATGAAAAGCAAATACTTGTCATTTTAAGTGAAATTTTAGAAGAAGCAATGAGTAAAGTTTATAAAGAATGGGTATTAAAATTATTACAATATCGAAGAGAGTGGCTAATAAATTGGTATACGAAGGTGAAATAAATGACCCGTCCTTTTGTACTTTGGCTTATTTGGCAAAACGAACGTACGCGCCAGCGATATCATATTGGGAATTTAGTACATCACGAAGGCAAATATGTATTTTATTATGAAAAAAGCAGAAAAAGAAGGGGATTATTAGACGCATTAGAAAACGGATATCAGCCACATTTAGCGTTTCGCGATATCGATAAAATATACGTTTCTGACAGGCTATTCGGACCTTTCGAACGACGTTTGCCTGATCGTCGCCGCCCTGATTTCCTAAAAATTTTGCGGACGCACGGCTTGCAAGTGATTATACGGAAATGGATTTATTGCGAGCTACCGGCGGCAGGCTTGCGACTGATTCATATGAGTTTGTAGCACCTACTTATGTGTACGGAAATCATTTTGACTTTGATTTTTATATTGCTGGCTGGAGATATTATGAAGGGGAACAAATCCTTAAACAGCTAAAAATCGGAGAAAAGGTACAGTTTCAACTAGAGCCAGAGAATGAACAAGATCCGAAAGCAGTGATTGTATTAACAAGCCAAGGGCGTAAGTTAGGATATATTCCAGCCTTTTATAGTGAATTTATGTTTCAGCTTATGGAGAACGATGGGGATTATGTAGCAAAAATTCACTCCATTCATTTAGAAGCTCTCCCACAATTGAAAGTAAATATAAGCGTTTGTGGGAAACTTATTCCGCCATTAAAGGAACGAAACTTAAATATGGTGCATGATTTGCAGTTAGAAATGATATAACCATTTTGTAAATTCAGTTTTAGGTTGCGATGTCGTTGACAATAAGCACATTGCTTTTTATTGTCCCTCGGTTTGCTGGAAAAGAGTTTTTTGAAAAACAAATAAGGAGCGGGATGTCGCGGGTAATAGACGAGATGTTATACTGGAGCATTGGCGAACGGAACCTTGAGTTTTTTTTACCAACTCTCTTGTTGCTAGTGCTGGGTGCGCTCGGGGGTGAAGTTAAGTTTTTGAATTACTCGTTTACAGAAAGCTGACTACAAGGTGGAGAAAGGAGAACCATTGTAGTCAGTTTTTTTATTTATTGGTGAAATGTGTATACTCACATAAATTTTCAACAAAATTCATCAAAATTTTTTGTTGTTGTTTTAGTATAATGTAATTATGCTGAAATAACGATATGGTCTTCTGTCTCAGTACGTTGAATAGGCATTCTAATAAAGGAGTTCAGACTGAAACATGTCAAAAGGGATTATTGATAATAAACAAACGGGTTTAGTAGGAGATGTCTTGAAAGAATACATAACAAAGGGTAGTAAGCTGTCTGTTGCGGCTGCTCATTTTACGTTATATGCGTTTGTCGAATTAAAGAAAGAGCTTTCTCAGTTAGAAAAATTTCGCTTTATTTTTACAGAACCGGCTTTCGTGCAAGGTGACAATTTATTAAAAGAGCAAATAGAAAAAAACGAGGCGTTATTGTACGGAGTCGAAGAAGAGCAAAAGTATAAAACAGAATTAAACCAAGCATATATAGCCAAAGAATTTGCAAAATGGTTGAAACAAAAAGCACAAATTAAGTCAGTCACCAATCAACGGATTCAAGGTGGGTTATATCATGTCGCAAACAAAGACGGAACGCAAATCGGCCTTGTCGGCGGGGCGCCATTCTCAAGTCCGGGATTAGGTTACAGCAACTCTTCAGGTATGTACATTAATAATATCGTTGATGATGCGGCGACAAATGCCCAGCTTATCAGGAAATTCGATGCGATTTGGCAAAACGAGTACGCCTTGCAGGATGTAAAAGAACAAATATTGCGTCGTTTAGAAGTATTGTATAAAGAAAATTCGCCGGTGTTTATTTACTTTGTTACACTCTACAATCTTTTCAAAGATTTTTTACAAGATACGAAAGATTACGAGGCGTTACAAACGAGAACAGGATTTGAAAATACGGTGATTTGGAATAAACTGTACGATTTTCAGCGCGATGGTGTAATTGGGACCATCAACAAAATCGAAACGTACGGCGGCTGCATTATTGCCGATAGTGTCGGCCTCGGAAAAACGTTTGAAGCGTTAGCGGTTATTAAATATTATGAACTCCGTAATCACCGCGTGTTAGTTCTTGCGCCGAAAAAATTACGGGAAAACTGGATGATTTACCGTTCCAATGATAAGCGGAATATATTAGCTGAAGACCGTTTTTCTTATGATTTGCTGAATCATACCGATTTATCAAGGGAGAGCGGGTATAGTGGCGATATTAATTTGCAGTATGTGAATTGGGGAAATTATGATTTAGTCGTCATTGATGAGTCACATAATTTTCGCAACAACGATCCAAGGAAAAGCCATATCACCCGTTATGCCCGGTTAATGAATGACATTATAAAAGCTGGAGTTAAAACAAAAGTGCTGATGCTTTCCGCTACTCCAGTGAACAACAAGCTGGATGATTTAAAAAACCAAATTGCTTTTATTACAGAAGGAAATGACAAAGCGTTAGCGGAAACAGCAAACATTAAAAGCATCAGCCAAACGATTCGGCGGGCGCAGTCACAGTTTAACAAATGGAGCAACTTGCCGGAAGAAGAGCGGACAACGGAGCGGTTATTGGACATGTTAAGCTGGGATTATTTTACGTTGCTTGATTCGTTGACGATTGCCCGTTCCCGCCGTCATATTGAAAAATATTACAATGTTAAGGATATCGGAAAATTTCCACAGCGCCTAAAGCCAATTAATATGAAAGAGAAGATTGATGTGGAAAATGAATTTCCGCCTCTTTCCGTAATTAATAATGATATTTTGCGCTTGCGATTTGCTCTTTATTCACCAATGAAGTATATTTTGCCTCATATGCAGGCTTTTTATCACGAAAAGTATGATACGAAAGTGGCCAATGGGCGCGTATTTAAACAAACGGACCGAGAAAACAACCTCGTCTATTTAATGAAAACAAATTTATTAAAACGGCTTGAAAGCAGCGTTTATTCTTTTTCGTTAACGTTAGAAAGCATTATTGCTCAAATTGACTCTTGCATTGCTAAAATTGACCATTATTCAACAAGTGACAGCATCGGCGAGTTCGCTGACATGGATACAGAAGATCCAGAATTGGAAGATGCATTCATTGGTGCAAAAGTAAAAATTTTGCTTCGTGATATAGATCTCATTCGTTGGAAACAAGATTTGTTATATGATCGGGAAATTTTGCTGAAGTTATTGCAGCATGCAAAACGAATCAATCCAAATCGCGATCAAAAACTATTAGCCCTTAAAAAAGTTATTCAAACGAAAATCGAACATCCAATCAATGGACAAAACAAAAAACTACTCATTTTTACTGCATTTGCCGATACAGCGAAATATTTATACGAAAACTTACATCAATGGGTTTCTAAACAATTTGGGCTTCATTGTGCAGTTGTTACAGGTAAAGATCGGCCAAGAACAACATTTAACGTACCGAAAGCTGACTTCAACAGCATTTTAACGCACTTTTCACCTATTTCCAAAGAAAGAGCAAAAGTCATGCCGAATATGACGGAAGAGATTGATATTCTTATTGCCACCGACTGCATTTCCGAAGGACAAAACTTGCAAGATTGCGATTATCTTGTCAATTATGATATTCACTGGAATCCGGTGCGCATTATTCAACGATTTGGCCGCATTGACCGGCTTGGAAGCAAAAATGAACGCATTCAGTTAGTGAACTTTTGGCCGTCGATGGAACTCGATGAATACATTAATCTAGTCGGCAGAGTGAAAGACCGCATGACCATTCTTGATATTTCTTCCACCGGAGAAGAAAACGTTATTGCCGATAACAGCAACGAAATGAAAGATCTCGAATACCGTCGTAAACAACTCGAAAAATTACAAAACGAAGTCATTGATTTAGAAGATATTTCTGGGAATATTTCATTAACGGATTTCACGATGGATGATTTCCGAATGGATTTATTAAATTTCATGAAGAACAATAAAGATGTAATCGAGAAGGCTCCATTAGGTTTATTCAGTATCACAACGAATAAAAATGAAAAACTGAGTGCGGAAATTCAACCTGGAGTTATTTTTTGCCTAAAACAAATTAACAACTTTACAGCTTCTAATGAACAAAATGCGCTCCATCCATATTATTTGGTGTATATAAAAGAGGATGGGCATGTACTTTATAACCATGTTCACATCAAAAAAATTCTTGATATTTATCGCTCGCTATGCAATGGGCAAAAGGAAGTCGAAGCACAATTATATGCGGCGTTTTATGAAGAAACAAAGAACGGCAAAGACATGGGGCAATACAAAATATTGTTAGAAAAAGCGGTGGAAGAAATCGTCGGGAAATTTGACCAACAACTGACATTGAATATTTTTTGCTTAGGAAATTTAGATAGCCTTGTCACAAATGCGAATACTAGCCTGCAGGATTTTGAGATTATTTCTTATCTGATTATTAAAGGGTGAGAATGATGGCTGGACAGATGTTTTATCGCGTGATTGGGCTGGACGATAAAGTCCGCCCGCTTAATAAAAAATTAGATAAAAAGATGTTCTACGACTTCGCCGACTTAAACAAAAAAGAAAAAGACTACATTACGAAATATATTGAACGGATTGAATTAAGTTATTTATTAACCCCGAACACTATCAATATCCAGCCATTTATTAATGAAAACTACCATTATGAAGGGGTTATGTTTATCACGATTCAACTGAGGGAGGAAGCGAGAGACAATCATCTGCCGGTCATCGGTGAAATCATCCAAGGGGCGCTTCCGAATCCTGTCGTCATTGTCTTTGAAAAGCAAGGAAACTTTCAAATCGGTACATGCTTAAAACGATTAAATAAAGTAGATATGTCGCAGGTTGTACTGGAAGAATCGTATTACACTCCTTGGTTTCAATTGGACGGGGATGATGAAACGGTCCATCAGTTTATAAAAACGATTCATATTACAAACCTATCATTTTCTCATTTTTTTCAGTTTTATAAAGATATTCATTTAGCGGTACAAGCGTTTCAACATACAAAGGTTGTCGGAGCGTTTATCGTTGCAGAAGACGAAGAAGCACAGCAGCTCATTGCGCAAATCCAAGCACACGAAGCGGAAATAACGAAATGGAAAAATAAAATGAAAAAAGAAACGCAGTTCAATCGAAAAGTCGAATACAATATGAAAATTCAACAGCTCACAAAGCAAGTTGAACAGTTAAAGCAACAATTGCAATGAAAGGAGAACCATCATGGAAAAACTAGACGGAAAATCGCTCGATTTAGTGAAAACAAATATTGAAGCGTTAAAGCAGTTATTCCCGGAAGTCGTCACCGAAGGAAAAATCGACTTTGAAAAATTAAAACTTGTGCTTGGAGAAGAAATTGAAAAACGCAACGAACGATATGAATTCACCTGGCACGGCAAAACGCAAGCGATGAAACTGGCACAAACGCCGTCGACAGGAACATTGAGACTCGACAAAGAGTCAAGCAAAAACTGGGATACAACGGAAAATCTTTATATTGAAGGAGACAACCTCGAGGTATTAAAGCTGTTGCAAAAGTCATACTTTGGAAAGATTAAGATGATTTATATCGACCCGCCGTATAATACCGGAAAAGACTTTGTGTACAAAGATGATTTCCGTGATAATATTAAAAATTACAAGGAAATGACAGAGCAAACAACAAAGGCTAATACAGAAACGAATGGAAGATTTCATACTGATTGGTTGAATATGATGTATCCGCGGTTAAAGTTGGCAAGGAATCTGTTGAGAGAGGATGGAGTTATACTAATAAGTATTAACGATTCAGAAATTACTAATCTGAAAAAATTGTGTGAAGAAATTTTTGGAGAAGAAAATCATATTTGCGATTTTGTTTGGCAAAATAAAAAGGGGGGAGGAAACGATTCAAAGTTTATCGCAGTTGAGCATGAGTATATTGTCATGTTTGCAAAAAATCTAAATGTGCTCCCTCCTTTCTTTGAAGCATATTCTGAAGAATATTTAAAACGATACAAAGAAGAAGATGAAAAAGGAAAGTTTTATTGGGATACATTTAAAAGAAAATCAGGAAAGCAATATTATCCAATTACTTGTCCAGATGGAACAGTATTGGAATATGATGAATATGGAAATAAGATTAGTTGGTTAAGATCGCAAGATAGATTTTATAAAGATTTAGAAGAGGGAGAAATACGATTTGTTAAAACTGAAAATGGCTGGTCGGTTCAATTTAAACAAAGATTACCAAAAGGAAAAAAGCCTAGAAGCATTTTGGATGATAAAGGAAACACTAGTACTGGAGCAGAGGAAGTTTTCAATCTTTTTAACCGCCATGTGTTCTCAAATCCAAAACCTGTTGAATTAATTAAATATTTTATTGAATTTTTAACTGATGATAATGATATTATTTTAGATTTTTTTAGTGGTTCAGCCACTACTGCCCATTCAGTAATATTGTCGAATGCAAAATCAACAAGTAGAAAAAATAAATTTATATTGGTTCAGTTGCCGGAAATACTCAAAGAAAATGACGAAGCATATAAAGCCGGTTATAAAAATATTTGCGAGATCGGAAAAGAACGCATCCGTCGTGCAGGCGATAAGATTGTCGAGGAAACGGGCAAAACGGATTTAGATATTGGTTTTAAAGTGTTTAAGCTTGATTCTTCCAACGTGAAGCCTTGGGACCCAGACTTCGCAAACCTCGAGCAAACCCTTTTCGATTTACAGAACAACATCAAAGAAGACCGTACAAAAGAAGACTTGTTGTATGAAATTTTACTAAAAATCGGTTTGCCGCTAACAACGCCAATCGAAGAGATTGACTATAACGGGAAAACGATTTACAACGTCGGATTTGGTTCCGTTTTATTATGCTTAGAAAATGAAATTGACTTAGACATTGTCAATGAAATGATGAAACATAAGTCAGAGCACATGACACCAAAAGTTATTTTCAAAGAGTCTGGTTTCATCAATGATTCAGTGAAAACAAATGCGATTCAAACATTGAAAAAGAACGGAATCATGGATGTTAGGAGTGTGTAATGCATGAAGTTAAAGTTTATTTCTGACTTAGACTATCAAAAACAGGCGATTGATTCCGTTGTGCAAATTTTTAAAGGTCAACAAATGAAACAGTCCAACTTTACTGTATATTATGGTACGCAAGAAGAAGCAGGGATGATTCAAACAGCTTTAGGCGTAGGAAACCGTTTAGACCTTACGCCTCAAGAAATTTTAAAAAATGTCCAATCCATCCAAATGAAGAACGGTTTGCCGCGCAGCGAAACGCTCGATGGTATGAATTTTACTGTCGAAATGGAGACGGGGACCGGGAAAACGTATGTTTATTTACGGACGATTTATGAATTAAATAAACATTACGGTTTTACAAAGTTTGTCATTGTCGTGCCGTCTGTGGCGATTCGCGAAGGTGTGTATAAGTCATTGCAAATTACGAAAGAGCATTTTGACGAGTTGTACAACCGTACGCCGTTAGAGTACTTCATTTATGATTCGCAAAAGCTTGATAAAGTGCGTAACTTTGCGACGGCAACAACGATTCAAGTGATGATTATTAATATCGATGCCTTCCGTAAAAGTTTTGAAGACCCGGAAAAAGAAGATAAAGCAAACGTCATTCATCGGACGAACGACCGATTAAACGGTTACCGGCCTATTGAATTTATTCAACAAACGAATCCGATTGTCATCATCGATGAGCCGCAAAGTGTCGATACGACACCGAAGTCCAAAGAGGCGATCGCATCGCTAAATCCGTTATGTACGTTGCGTTATTCGGCTACCCATGTCGATAAATACAACATGGTGTACCGTCTTGATGCAGTGGATGCCTATAATCAAAAACTCGTAAAGAAAATTGAAGTAATGTCCGTCCGTTCTGAAGAATCATTTAACGTCCCTTATATAAAATTAGTAGAAGTAAAAGAAGGAAAAGCAAAAATTGAACTTGATGTTGAAACGCGCGGCAAAGTGAAACGAACAACGAAAACAGTGAAGTATGGGGACGATTTATACGATATTTCTGGAGAACGGGAATTGTACCGCGGCTATATGGTGGAACAAATTGATTGGACAGAAGGAAATGAGTCCATTGAAGTAAACGGTCATTATTTACGGGTGGGCGATGCCATTGGCGACATAGATGACGATACGATTAAACGATATCAAATCCGCAAAACGATTGTGGAGCACCTAGATAAAGAACTGCGTCTAAGACCGCGCGGCATTAAAGTGTTAAGTCTTTTCTTTATTGATAAGGTGGCCAACTATCGTGATTATGATAAAGATGGTAATCCGATTAAAGGAAAATATGCCATCATGTTTGAAGAAGAATACAAGAAATTAATTCAGAAGCCAAAATATCGTACATTATTTAATGACATCGATGTTGATATAGATGTAGAGAAAGTTCATAACGGATATTTTGCGCAAGATAAAAAAGGAAAGCTGAAAGATTCACGAGAAGGTAAGAGCACAGAAGCGGATGCGGATGTATACAATTTAATTATGAAAGATAAAGAGCGATTGTTAAGCTTGGACGAGCCGCTTCGCTTTATTTTCTCACACTCGGCACTTCGCGAAGGCTGGGACAACCCGAATGTGTTTCAAATCTGTACATTAAAAGATTCAGCAGGGACATATGTATCAAGACGACAAGAGATTGGACGAGGCTTACGTTTAGCGGTGAACCAAAATGGCGAACGTGTCCAAGACTATAACGTCAACACCTTAACGGTTATGGCAAATGAATCTTATGAAGAGTTTGTCGCTTCTTTGCAAAAGGAAATGGAAGAGGAAACAGGCGTTACATTTGGTAAATTTGAAAAGCATGTGTTTGCAAAATTAGTCTATATCGATAAGGATACTGAAGAACCAGTACAGATGGGTTATGATTTATCGACAAAATTATATGAAGAACTAAAGCAAAATAACTATATCGATCAAAATGGAAAGGCAACTACACATTTAAAAGAAGCACTAGAAAACTATGAACTGACGCTTGGTGACGAGTTTCAACCTTGGAAGCCGACTATTATCAAAGAAATTAAACACTATCTACAACGCTTACCGATTAAAGACGCAAGCAAAAAGAAAAAAGTGCAGTTGAATAAAGCGATTTTAGATAGTAAAGAGTTTATTGAATTATGGGATAAAATTAAATACAAAACGGTCTATTCCGTTGAATTTGATAGCGAACAATTAATCAAGAAAAGCATTAAAAGCATTCAAAAAATGTCGCGTATTGATAAAATTCGCATTTTGAGCCGGAAAGATCAAGTCACGATGGACAGAGCTGAAGGGATTCATACGCAGACGGTTAGCGAACGTATAGAAGATTATGTGACAGCTCATCATACGTTGCCGGATATTATTACAGAGCTGCAAAACCGAACAAACTTAACACGGAGAACGATTGTGGAAATTTTGACTGGCTGCAAGCGGTTGGAAGATTTTAAAAACAACCCACAAAAATTTATCGAAGAAGTAACAAAAATTATCCAACGCGAAATGAAACTGCTATTAAAAGATGGCGTGAAATATTACAAAATTGGTGATGACGATTTTTATGCAGTCGAGTTGTTTCAAAACGAAGAGCTACTTGCCTACTTAAACGACAATGCCATTCGAAGCGTAAAGTCACCGTTTGATCATGTCGTTTATGATTCTGATATTGAAGCAAGCTTCGCCCAGCGCTTTGAAAACGATGAAAACGTCAAAGTATACGTTAAGCTGCCAAACTGGTTCAAAATCGACACCCCAATCGGCTCCTATAACCCTGACTGGGCGCTTGTCATTGAGAAAGACGGGGAAGAAAAGCTGTACTTCGTTCTAGAGACAAAAGGACAAGAATGGGAAGAAGATTTGCGCCCGGGCGAATCGGCAAAAATCGAGTTTGCCCGCAAGCACTTTGAAGCAATCGGCACGGATATTGAATTTGTTGGGCCGGAGAAAGAAGTTGATGCCTTTATGATGAGGGCTGTTAGCCGTTAATTCTTTCATTACGACAGAAGCCGTATTGGCTTCTGTTTTTTGTGGTGCGCCCGGCATGGGTGTAATCTATAGGGTGTAAGTCCCGAACCCCGAAGACAGAAGTAGAGGTTAGCTCAACGAA
>ERZ1673757.73-NODE-73-length-17668-cov-20.706807_pt1 | contig 17668 bp, 15 predicted proteins | sample MGYA00580181_ERZ1673757 | MGnify/ENA primary metagenome ERZ1673757 (study PRJEB41219, sample SAMN04549606) | soil metagenome | isolation source: soil | place: USA: New Mexico, Bitter Lake NWR | collected 2008-11-15 ... | reverse complement strand
TTTGTATTTATTCGCCGTGGAACGGGAGAAAACCTTTATTTCAATTTATATATATGATGAGCTTGCTCATTTTGGTGCAAGTGGTCCATAATTCCTATGTTGAAATGGAAAGACAAGCGAATTATTTTGCAGCTGCTCTAATTTTGCCGTGGAAGCTCTTCCTATACTCATATAAAGCTAGAGGGGTTTATTAATTGAAAGAAATTTTGGATGGTTTCTATAAATGCGATGATTGTAAGAAGTTATCATATATGTTTAATAAGTTACAATTCATACCAATGCCAGCAAAAGCAAATGTACCAAAGGAAATAAAAACACTCAGTTGCCATTAAGTTGGATCGCCAAACTCTAATGGAGAAAAGATTTGAAAGTACCAAAACAAGATTAACCTAGATTTAGAAATTTTGCATCAACTCCTTCAAGGAAATTCAAAAAATTCGCGGTTAAAATAAACCAGATTTTACAAGCTCAAGCATCTGAAAGGATCGGATTTGAAATTGGCTAGTATTTTTAGACCCATTCATTTTTACACAATTATACGGACTTAACTCTATTAAATAGATGTATGACTGGAAATGATATATATTGTAAAATTTATGATAAAATAGCACTATATACATGTTCTTATGGGTGAGGTGTGTATATGTCGCAAAATTTTCGCTTTTTAGAAGAAAAATGGGAAGTTCTCGCCCGTGTTGGGGAAACGGCCGAACGAAATGTCTATCAAAATCCAAATGTGGCGATAAGTGAGCTTAGAAAATTTGCTGAAACTATAACAAAATATATTTTAGCGTTAGAAGAAATAAAGGAAGAACGCAGAACTGATCAACAGGAGCGTCTGAGAATTCTTTTTTATGAGCAAATTCTGCCGAAAGAAATATATGACTTATTTACGGTCATTCGTTTGAAAGGGAATCAAGCGGTACATAATCCGAGCTATGGTGAAGTAAATGAGGCAAAAGCTTTATTGCATATGGCGTTTCGAATTGCGGTTTGGTTTATGGAAGTGTATGGCGATTGGTCATTTCAAGCTCCAGAATATATCGAACCGACACCGCAAACATCTATATCAGAAGATGAATTGAACCATGTAGTTAAGTCATACGAAGAAAAGCTTGCTCATTTGGAAACAGAGCTTGAGAAGATCCGAAAGGAACAGCTATATATTAGCAATGAAGAGAAACAAAAACGACGTGAATATTCACAACGGGCAGTCGCCAACTTTGAATTGACAGAGGCCGAAACCCGCATTCTCATTGATCAGCAATTGCGAGATGCTGGCTGGGAGGCTGATTCAGAAAAGCTGCGTTTCTCAAAAGGAGTTCGTCCGGAAAAAGGAAAAAACATGGCGATTGCGGAGTGGCCTTTAAAACATGGTTACGCTGATTACGCTTTATTTATTGGCAACGAGCTAGTAGGGATCATTGAAGCGAAACGTGCTAGTAAAGATATCCCATCTGACATTGAGCAAGCAAAAGAATATGCAAAACTTATTGTTCGGCATGGTCATGAAGTGATCCATGAACCATGGGGAGATTACTATGTTCCATTTTTGTTCGCAACCAATGGCCGCCCCTTTTTAAAACAGCTAGAACAAAAGTCAGGCATTTGGTTTTTAGATGCGCGGAAATCAACGAATCACCCGCGCCCACTTCAAGGATGGTACACTCCTCAAGGACTGAAAAATCTATTAGAAAAAGATACGGAACGTTCGGAGCAATTTTTGCGTGATGAAAAATTTGATTATCTTAAATTACGAGACTATCAAGTCAAAGCTATTCAAGCGGTCGAAAATGCATTGGAAGAGAAAAAACGCAGCATTTTAATCGCCATGGCAACCGGAACAGGGAAAACAAGAATGGCGATTGGTCTCATTTATCGATTGATCAAAGCAAAGCGTTTTAATCGTATATTATTCCTTGTCGACCGAAAAGCTCTTGGAGAACAAGCGGAAAGCGCTTTTAAAGAAAGTAAGCTGGAAAATTTCCATACGTTCACTGAAATTTATAGCTTACAATCATTATACGATCAAAAACCAGATGATGAAACAAAAGTACATATCGCTACCGTACAAGGAATGTTAAAACGCATTTTCTACAACGAGAAAACAGAAGACATTCCATCGATTGATCAATATGATTGCATTATTGTCGATGAAGCCCATCGAGGCTATACACTAGATAAAGAGATGAATGACATAGAAATTGAAATAAGAGATCACAATGATTATGTAAGCAAATATCGAAAAGTACTTGATTACTTTGATGCCGTTCGCATCGGTTTAACAGCAACTCCTGCGCTGCATACTACAGAAATTTTTGGACCGCCGGTTTTCACTTATTCTTATCGTGAAGCAGTCGTCGATGGATATTTAGTCGACCATGAACCACCGTATCAATTTGAAACGGTATTAAAAAAGGAAGGAATCACTTGGGCCAAAGGTGAAAAGGTCGACGTATATGATACGGTTTCTGGCACAATTTCACAAGAATACCTTGAAGATGAAGTGAATATTGAGGTTGCACATTTTAATACAAAAGTTATCACAGAAAGCTTTAATCGTGTTATTATACGAGAGTTGACGAATTATATTTCTCCTGACGATGAAGGCAAAACATTGATATTTGCAGCGACAGATGATCACGCAGACTTAGTCGTACGTCTTTTAAAAGAAGAATTTGAAAAAGTATACGGTGAAGTCGAAGACAATGCGATTATGAAAATTACAGGCTCTATTAAAGATCCATCAGGTGCGATTCGACGCTTTAAAAATGAAAAATATCCAACTATTGTTGTGACGGTGGATTTGCTAACGACAGGTGTCGATGTTCCAGCAATTACAAATCTCGTCTTCTTGCGCCGCGTTCGCTCTCGGATTCTTTATGAGCAAATGCTAGGCCGAGCAACGAGAAGATGTGAAGAAATCCGAAAAGATCACTTTAATATTTTCGATGCGGTTGGAATCTATGAGTCTTTAAAACCATATACAAGCATGAAGCCTGTTGTCACTCGACCAAATATTTCACTGACTCAATTAGTAGAAGAATTAGAAGGTTTAGAAAAAGAAGAACACCTTCAGCATCAACAAGAACAAATTATTGCCAAAATCCAACGAAAAAAACGCCAATGGTCAGATAAGCAGCACCAAGACTTTAAAGTATTATCTGGTGGAAAAACAGTTGATGAATTTATAGATTGGGTAAAAAACTTGAATCCTGCTGAATTAACTGGACAGTTAAAAGAGTATAAATCGATGTTCCGTTATATGGATGAAAATCGCTATCGGGAAAATAAACAATATATTTCCACGCATGAAGATGAACTTATTGGAGTTAAACGCGGATATGGAAATGCGGAAAAACCGGATGATTATTTACAATCATTTGGAGAGTTTATCCGAAACAATATGAACAAAATCCCTGCGCTAATGATTGTATGTCAACGTCCAACTGAATTAACGAGAGAAGAGTTAAAAAAATTATTGCTTGAATTGGACCAGAAAGGTTTTTCCGAGAAAAAATTACAAGCAGCTTGGCGCGAGGCGAAAAATGAAGACATCGCAGCGGACATCATCGCCTTCATCCGCCAGCAGGCTTTAGGCGATCCGCTTATTAGTCATGAAGAACGAATTAAACACGCCATGAAGAAAATTTACCAAATGAAAGCGTGGCCGCCTGTTCAAAAAAAATGGCTGGAACGTATTGAAAAGCAATTACTGCAAGAATCTGTTCTTCATCCGGACCCTGAAAAGGCTTTTGAATATGAACCTTTTAAGAGCCGTGGAGGCTTTAAACAATTAAATCAAATTTTCGATGGACAATTAGCACAAATTGTTCGCGAAATTAATGATAATTTGTATAACTATCACCAAAAGAAGGAGCAAGCGTAGATGAACAACAGAGAAATCGTCCAAAAACTATGGAATTTATGTAATGTTCTTCGTGATGACGGCATTACGTATCACCAATATGTGACAGAGCTAACGTATTTGCTGTTCTTAAAAATGATGAAAGAAACAGGTTATGAGTATATGATTCCAGAGAAATACCGCTGGGATTCGTTAGTGACGAAAGATGGTATTGAATTAAAAGAGCATTATCAACAGTTGTTGCTTGATTTAGGAAAAGAGGAAAATGAATTATTAAAACAAATTTATACGGATGCTACATCAAGTATTAGAGAACCAAAAAACTTAGAAAAAATTATTCAATCCATTAATGACTTAGATTGGTATAACGCCAAGCAAGAAGGCTTAGGAGATTTATACGAAGGGTTGTTAGAAAAAAATGCGAGCGAAGTGAAATCGGGAGCGGGGCAATATTTTACGCCTCGCGTCCTTATTGATGTTATTGTCGAACTTGTCAATCCCGAGCCGGGAGAACGTTGTCACGACCCTGCTGCTGGAACATTCGGCTTTATGATTGCAGCAGACCGTCATGTTCGTGAGCAAACAGATGATTATTTTGATTTGTCACAAGAAGAAATCGAATTTCAAAAATACAAGGCATTCTCAGGAGTAGAGCTTGTCAGAGATACGCATCGCTTGGCAACGATGAATGCGTTACTTCATGATATTCATGGCGAAATCTTGTTAGGTGACACCTTATCATCACTAGGAGAAAGTTTAAAAAATTATGATGTGATTTTAACGAATCCGCCTTTTGGAACAAAAAAAGGCGGCGAGCGGGCAACACGAACTGACTTCACCTTTACAACATCGAACAAACAGTTGAATTTCTTGCAGCATATTTACCGCGCTCTCAAGGCAAACGGCAAAGCTCGTGCCGCGGTTGTCCTTCCAGATAACGTCTTGTTTGAAGGCGGGGTAGGAGCCGACATTCGCCGCGACTTAATGGATAAGTGTAATTTACATACAATTTTACGCTTGCCAACTGGCATTTTCTATGCCCAAGGAGTGAAAACGAACGTTTTATTCTTCAACCGCGGGACATCAGATGTCGGCAACACGAAAGAAGTATGGGTGTACGATTTACGCACGAATATGCCTTCCTTCGGCAAACGGAATCCGCTAACGAAAGAATATTTTGAAGGATTTATCAAGGCTTATACGGCAGAAGATCGCAGCCAAGTCAAAGACGAGCGCTGGAATGTGTTCACACGTGAAGAAATTGCGAAAAAAGGTGACAGTTTGGATATTGGTTTAATTGCTGATGAATCCTTGTCCGTCTACGAAAACCTGCCAGACCCAATCGAATCTGCAGAAGAAGCGGCGGAAAAATTAGAACTAGCGATTTCGTTACTAAACGAAGTCATTGCCGAGTTAAAAGCTGTCGAACAACCTTATACCTACCAAACGGATTCTAAAGAAATGCTAAAAGTCGCAGAAACATCTGAGGTGCTTAAAAAATGAGTAAAAAGAAACAAAAATCGATGGAAGAACTACTAGAAGAAGCATTAGTACCGGAAGAAGAACAGCCGTATCAAGTGCCGGAGAACTGGACATATTTTTACTTCACTTCAATATTAGATATTCAGGGCGGAACACAACCTCCTAAAAGTCAATTTATAAATGAACCAAAAGAAGGTTATATAAGACTAGTTCAGATCAGAGATTTTGCGTCAGATAATTATTTGACATATATTCCATACACAAGTAAGTTAAGATTGATTGAAGAAGAAGACATCTTAATAGCAAGGTATGGAGCTTCAATTGGCAGGATTTTAACAGGACTAAGCGGTGCATACAATGTTGCATTAGCTAAAGTAGTTTATCCAAAAGAACATATTTTTAGAAAATACTTATATTGGTTATTACAAACAGAACATTTTCAAGGACCTTTGAAAATGATCTCTCGTTCAGCCCAAGCAGGATTTAATAAAAATGATTTGTCTAACATTAAATTACCATTACCTCCTTACAATGAACAAAAACGCATTGCTGAGAAAATCGAGCGGCTTTTTGGGAAAATTGATGAAGCGAAGCGGTTAATTGAAGAAGTGAAAGGGTCGTTTGAACTTCGCTGGGAAAGCATTTTAGACAAGGCATTTCGAGGAGAGTTAACTAAAAAATGGCGGTCTAAGAGCTCAATCATTAAAAGTGCTGATGATATTTTTAAAGAAATTCAAAATGTCTATAAAAAAAAGAACAAAAGAGATGAATACGAAATTAATCCACCTTTTCCAATTCCTCAAAATTGGAGATGGGTTAGATTAGGTGATATTGTCGATATTAACCCAGCTAGGAAGAAATTAGAGGATATTGAAGATATTCAAAGTTGCTCATTTATTCCTATGCCTTCTGTAAATGATAAAACAGGTGAAATAGAAAATCCAGAGATTAGGAAGTATGCTGAAGTCAAGAAAGGTTATACATTTTTCCTTGAGAATGACATTCTTTTTGCCAAAATAACTCCATGTATGGAAAATGGAAAAACTGCCATTGCTCATAATTTAATAAATGGTTTTGGATTTGGATCAACTGAGTTTCACGTGATTAGAACAAACCCTTATATTAACACTAAGTTAATATATTACTTACTCCGATCTAAAAAATTTAGGATGGAAGCTAAAAAGGAAATGACAGGAGCAGTAGGACAACAACGTGTACCTAAATCATTTTTAGAGAATTATTTATTTCCATTGCCACCAAAAGCAGAACAAGACAAAATTGTTGAGTTATTAGATCATTTACATGTTAAAGAAGTCGAAATTAGTAAAATAGAGGCATTAGAAGGAGAAATAGATTCACTACGTCAATCTATCCTTAACAAAGCCTTCCGCGGCGAGCTTGGTACGAACGATCTAACCGACAAACATGCGATTGAGTTGTTAAAGGAAGTGTTAAAATCTAAATAAAATATTTATGTAGGAGGGGCTGTCTAATAAGTCGTTTTTTGGCTTATTGACGGCCCCCCTTTTATGTTTTAGAAACGTTGATATATCGATGTTTATGATTTTTTGTTATCAATAGGGATTTGACTTTCTGGACAGCCCCTCTTTTTTCATTGCGCAAAGTTGTGAAGCGGGATAGTACACTCATTCAACATTGTCTTCGTCATTCTGTTATTTGTACTACGCATATTAACTACAACAGACCACATACTTACTTTCTTGCTAACACATTTGCTAACGTAATTATTTTTTTAAGTTAAATTTAATGAACGGAGTTAATTTTCAACAGCTAAAAAACCTTGATAAATCAAACTTCTTTTGCATATAATTTACAGGCTTTCTTATTCAAGGAGAACGAAAATAGGGAGAACGCTGGATTTTTGAACTTCCCCTCCTCATTGTCCGATCTGCCCGACTTGCTTCGGACGGACAACTAACATGTCATCGAAACGAAAACAATGGATTCATGGCTATACTGGGTTGAGCTTTCCATAGAAAGACATCGCTGCCAAGCCTGTTTCCTTACAGTTACTGTTTCCTATCCGGGGCTTCCGTCTCACAGTATCGCAACGGAATCGTTTCAATATTGTGGGTCGCCCAAAACGATTCAAGAAGTCGCTCGCTTGTTATAACTCGCTTACACAACAGCAGAACGCTGGTTTTATCAATATACTCCGACTCTTTGACCAACATCGAATCCTACAAGTAGTATGTACGATCGTTAAATGCATAAATGTAAAACATTCGGCGAAATGAATTTTTATCTTTCCGCTAGTGATGCATATTGCATCAGAGGTGCCTATTCTTTTTTCAGTTTTCGGGTAGTGATATAATCAATTAAAAGAACAAGTTGAGGTGATGGAGATGGAATGGCAGGAAGTGCGTTCACTGTATCCGAACCAATTTGTGAAATTACAGGTATTGAAGTCTCATTTACAGGGTGATCAGGAGATTATTGAAGAGGTGGCTGTCATTGAAACGGTTTCGGATGAGGATGCAACTCGTGAGTTACTGCAATCAAAAGGGGATCAGCTTGTTTATCACACTAGTCACAAGGAGATTGTCTTAAAAGTTCGTGGAACGATTGGTCTGAGGGGAAATTTTCGTTATGCAGATTGAATATCGTGATGGGTTGTTGTTTACATCGATAGAAATTGTTTATCAAGGAAGGTCTAAGTTGATTGATAATATGGTCATTGATACTGGTGCTGTCAAAACACTGATTTCTCAAAATGTAGTAGAGGATATTAATTTACGAGTAGAGATGGGCGATCATATTGTTACTTATTACGGAATCGGAGGAAAAGAGCACGCATTTACGAAAAAATTGGACTCTATTAAATTAGGTTCTTTTCAACTGAGAGAGTATGAGATTGATTTTAGTGGGATGGACTATGAAGGGATTAACGGTTTGTTAGGATTAGATATATTGCTAGACGCTGGACTTGTTCTAGACCTAGACAAATTAGAAATGTACCGTTCCGGTCCAAAATAAAGGATAGGTGTCTGTGATTCAAAAAAGAATTCGTGCCACTGTGCATCATCCGAAATATGTCAAAGTGCGGTAGATATCAGTAAAGAGAGCCTTTGATAAAATCATCCGACTCTTTTTTTGATTTATATTCAGAAAATTCTGTTTAAAATTCCGATCTTTTTCCTCTTCATTCCGCATTTAGCAATTGGTGAAGTAAAGATTCACTGACTTCGAAATCTGAATTATATTGAAATACCTAATCACAACATCTTCTGTTAACACTAAGTCAAATATGATTATACTTGCAACCATCTTTATCCTGTTCAATTAAAAACTCGAAACGGAATGTCCGTCCCGAGTTTTTAATTGAGCTTGATTCCTAAAAGTTTAAGCTATGTCACTCTTGACATCTCTTGTTTTTTTGCTACCGAACTAAGATAAAGCAGGTCACGAGTTTGCTGTCATTGGATGTTCAGTTTTTTTCATTTTATGTCATTTGGTCAATTCTTACATTTTCAGGGCTTGTTTTACGGTTTCCTTCAGAGGGGTCAAGGATCCGATCAGTTTTTGCAGATCATCTGATGTTTTGGACGCTTCTCCTTTGGAAATCGCGTCATAGATCGCTGCCGTAATTTCAGCAAACGGCTCAGGGACACCAGCGTTTACGAGGAAATTTTTCTCTTCTTCGAATGAGACAGGCTGATGCACGACTTTTTTGCCGGAAACCTCGGAGAGAATTTGGGCAAGTTCATCAAAGGTCCACGGTTGATTGGAAACAAGGTTATACGTTTTGTTTTCATGCCCTTCCTCTGTAAGAACCGTTGCGGCAGCCAAAGCAAGTTCATTGCGTGTTACTGAATTAACGATCCCGCTTCCCGCATTCGTAACAATTGCTCCAGACTCTATGGATGCGCGCAGCCCCTCATTTACAAAAAAGTCCGTATATAAGGCATTACGCAGGAAAGTATACGGGATATTGGTCGTACGGATGGCATATTCCGTTGCTAAATGTACGTGTGCAAGGGGAATTATTGATTCCTCAGCAAAGGCATATCCTGTGTAAGCAATATGTTTGACTCCCGCATCTCTGGCAGCTTTTACGACATTTGCATGTTGAACGATAAGAAGCGTATTATCATAATGCGGACCTGAGATAAAGAGCAGCTTGGAGACACCTGCAAAAGCCTTTTGAAGAGATTCCGGTTGATTATAGTCGCCATGGCGAACTTCCACGCCTTGATCGGCAAGAGTAGAGGCTTTTTCAACATTACGCACGATGGCAATGATTTGACTGGCGGGAACTTTTTTGAGCAAATGTTGAATCACAAGCCCACCGAGTTGACCAGTAGCACCTGTAACCGCAATTGACATAATCATTTCTCCTTTTTTTCTAAAGATTTTTTGAATAAATAACATCATCTAGGTGGCGAAGCCAAAAATAAACGAAGGCGGCCGCAATTAAAGACTGGATTGAGGAATGACTGTTTATTATGTATTTCGGCCATTCTTGCCCACCATTATAATTGCATCAGAAATGTAAATCAAATCTTATGCCTGTGCTGCTAAACAAGGTGAATGCCTCCTATCATTTTGTCGCGCCTATCATAGATAAGGCCGTGCAATCAAAATTCTTACAAGTCAACTCCTCTTTAGCTTTTTAATAGTTTGCCCCTGTTGTTCAACTCATGAAAAAGTTATTTTCTCTTTCCCTAAGCTAGATAAACCTATGATGCTTCGCGTTTTTTATATATGATAGAGATTTTTTGTCCTCTTAAACAGTTTTATTTTACATTCACATAAGGACAGGGGATCTGGGGTAAGTTCTAAATTGAGAAAAAAATACTCCAAAACAACGGTTTAATATTCTGAATCTTCTGTTAAAATGTAGGTGAGCAATTCATAAAATTTTTTGAAGGAGAGGGCTCAACATCAGATTGCCGATCCATATTGAAATCGGTGGAGGTATTGAAACGGGGAGCTTTACTGAAAATATAGCTGAAAGTGACAAATCGATGGAAGTCTTTCAAAATCGTAAGTTATAGATCTATCTAGATAAACCTGATCGATCCGGTTTTACGAAGTTTACAGGGGAGCCGATTGCCACTTGCCCTCTTTGTGGTGAGTTACATGTCTATTTCGATAATCCTGATTCGGTTTATTTTACGAAGTTAGTTGGAGTGAGGATTTCCATTGGTTCTCTATGTCGTATGCTATAAGTCTATTTCGATGATTCTGATTTGTTTTTACGAAGTTTGCAGGGGCAAGGATTTCTATCGGTTCTCTTTGTCATGAGTTATAAGTCTATCTCGATAATCCTGATTCTGTATATTTTGTGAAGTTTGAAGGGGCTACGATTCCTACTTGGACTCTTTGTCCCTTGAGGTTACATAAATCTTAATCCGGCGGGTCGAACCGGTGATGGCAGAAATGCAGAGCATCCGTTCGTTCATTTTGTCTGATGGAAAGAAAAAGGTTTGGTCAATTCAATAGAGTGATTATCCTCAAATAATGACGGAAAAGCTGGCTGCATCCAATACAAATGAACGGCCTCATCCAACTGCCTTTTTTGCATAGTTGCGAAGTACAACCTGTCGTGCAGTATCCATGCCGATCAGGATGCCGTCAAAAAGATTTTGATTCTATCGTGTTTCTTTTTTCACTGAAAAGAGGGGAGGAATGAAAATGCCAGGGGCCGTTTTGCGACAGGCTGTTCAGGATGCGACGGGAATTACCTGGGAAGAATGGGTTACCACCTTGAAACAGGCTGTGGATTCTTCTTGGTCTCACGAACATATGAAGGAGCACATATGTGAACAATTTCAGGTGTCGGATGAATGGGGGGAATGGCTGACCGTCATGTATGGACAGCTGCTCGGCAGGATTCCTGTTGGTGTCACCAAAGATGCGGGCGTTCAAATCGGCGTCCGAAAAACGATAAAGGTGGAGCAGGAAAAGGTTTGGGACTATTTGACTTCGCCGCAAGGCTTGCCCTTATGGATCTGGGACGTCTCCGAGTTTCGACTGCAAAAGGGTTACGAATTTAAATCTAAGGAAGGTATCTGCGGGAAACTTACGGTAGTTTTGCCATTTCGAAAGCTCCGCATGAAATGGAAACTTCCGGAATGGGAAAAGCCTTCCCGGCTTCAATTGTATTTGCTGCCCACGGATTCGGGCAAAACGACGATCGCCATCCATCAGGAAATGCTGGATGATGTCTATGTAAGAGAATTGATGAGACGCTTCTGGGCAGACAAGCTGGAGCAAATTAAAAATTATTTGGAGGGGCGCAATGAATAGATACAGTCATATCGATTTAAGAGTAAATTCATGGGAGAAAGTGTGCACGTTTTATGAGAATCTTCTTCCTGCATTGGGTTTTACCCACACTTTCCATTCGGAAAAATGGAAAGTGTTTGCAGCGGAGGGAGAGCTTCCGAGCGTTCCTTATTTCGCTATCACGGAAGATCCCAATCATAAGCCAAACGAGAATTTGATCGGGTTTTGGGCGCATGACCGGGAGGAGGTGGACCGGATTGCAGAGCTTGTAGTTCGATATGGGGGCACCATCGACAGCGGTCCCTGGCAGTTCCCGATCAGCCCGACTTATTATGCGGTTTATTTTCAGGATCCTTGCGGAAACAAGTATGAAATGGTCCACCGATTAAATTGATTCAGCACCAGTTGTTGCCCAGCCGAAACCTTTTCGTTGCTGCTAGCTTCTTTTAGCGGATACCGGTTACGGTTTCCGATTTGTGCGGGCAATTTCCCGCTTGACGGCCGGTGCCACTTTAGTACCCAGCAGTTCGATGGCACGCAACACTTTTTTGTGCGGCAGCGTGCCGACAGTCAATTGCAGAAGGAAGCGATCGTGGCCGAAAATTTCATGCTGGAACAAGATTTTTTCGATCACTTGCTCAGGGCTGCCGACAAAATTGGCGCCCCGTAAGGAAAGAGAGAATTCAAACTGCTCCCGGGTCAATGGCGGCCAACCGCGTTCCCGTCCCAGCCGATCCATCATCGTTTTAAACGCTGGAAATGCAATGTCAGCTGCTTCCTGCGACGAATCGGCGATAAAACCATGTGAATTGATACTGAGGTGTGGCGTTTCGTGCCCCGCCTTTTGCGCTGCCTCCCGGTGTAATTGAGCAAAGGGCGCGAACCGTTCGGGCAGACCACCGATGATGCCCAGTGCCATCGGAAGACCGAGCATGCCTGCACGGACGGCCGACTCCGGGGTTCCTCCAACGGCTATCCAAACCGGAAGCGGATTTTGCAGGGGCCGCGGATAGATCCCTAGATTGTCCAGCGACGGACGATGCTTTCCCGCCCATGTGACCCGTTCGGATTCTCGCAGCTTGAGCAGCAGATCAAGCTTTTCTTCAAAAAGCTCGTCATAATCTTTCAGGTCGTAGCCAAAAAGGGGAAAGGATTCGATAAACGAACCGCGGCCGACCATGATTTCAGCGCGGCCTTGAGTGAGCAGGTCCAAGGTGGCAAATTGTTGAAACACCCTCACCGGATCGTCAGAGCTTAAGACGTTTACTGCACTGGTCAACCGAATGCGTTTGGTGCGGGTCCCGGCAGCGGCAAGCACTACCGCTGGAGCCGATACGGTGTAGTCGGGACGATGATGTTCACCAATGCCGAACACATCCAGTCCGACTTGATCGGCTAGTTCAATTTCCTCCATCAAGTTTTGCAGCCGTTCCCCCGGGCTGATCAATTGACCGGTTTCCGGATCAACCGTCCGTTCTCCAAATGTGTAAATGCCGATTTCCATCCGTTGGCCCTCCTTTGATTACTGTTCGTTCATACCGATGTTAGATTTATCTTACCCTATTTATTCGACGCTAGGCAATAAAAAGGGCTTAAGGCAACAACCGCCTTTCCTCAAGGGTGTTTTGCTATGGATGGGAAGTTCGTTTCGGACAATTTTATCGTAAGAAAAATTTAGCTGACAGGGAAGACGAGATGCTCCAAGATTTTTCCCTAATTCGCTTATGGAGAGGGAATGCTGGTGTGTTTTGTCGCTGTCCCAACGTTTTTGATTCATTAGCGGAGCGGGAAAACCGCACGGCGCTTTTAGCGTCTGCAATTACAACTGTTTCCTTGTTCGCTTCTGGACCGGAAAAAATGCCTGGCACTGATAATTATCGGAAACGTTTTTCTCCCTGAAAAGGCATTTTGTGGAACCCAAAAATCATGACGTATCTTCATAGAGGCTTCTTTAGAATGCTGAGAGCTGAGGGATTCTTTCTTCCATCTATTTAAAATAAATCTTGACGTTTGCCGGATATCCAACATATGCCCATACAAAAGCCGTGGCGAATGCATAAAAAATATTGAGATGTAAATTGTTACAACGGGAGGTATGGAAAATGTACCCGGAACGTCAATTTTTCGGAAGGAGACCCTTTTTCTTCGGAGGGCGGAACCCCTTTTTCTTCGGTGCACCGTTTTTTGGCGGCTTGCTCGGCGGCTTTTTAGGTAGTGCACTGGTAGGACCGCGGCCATATCCGTTTTATCCGCCGTATTACGGAGGATTTTATGGCGGTTATCCGTACTATTGGTAAACGAAAATTTTTTCGACGAGCTGTCTTAAACGGTCATTTTAGAATGACTTTAAGACGGCTTTTTTATCCACCGATTGCAAGATGTAATTCGGGATCAAAGGCAGATGTCGATTCATCATATAACATCGCTTTTGGTTCCATAGCAAGCTCTTGTGCAATTGCCACGCGCTGTTGTTGTCCTCCGGAAAGTTGACTTGGGTAATAGTTCATTTTTTCAGCTAAAATCAACTTTCTTTAAAATAATTCTCCGCAGTTTTACGAGCGGCTTCCTAGGAATTGTTGAGGGCTTTATCTGTACCAGCCATTTCGTCGCCATTGGAAATAAGTTAAAGCATCGAAGAGCCCTTCTTATTTCTTTTCAAAGAGCAGCTACATGCTTTTTATTAAAAAAATAATGTCCAACTATTTTAACTGTTCCTGAATGAGGGAAGACATTTCATTCTATTTGGATATGCCCTATAAAGAATGGTTGTGATTCTTTTAAGAAGGTTTTAGCGGATGTATTGAATATTCAACTGCCCTCTTTAGAATTTTTGAGGGCAGTTTTTTATGTATGTGTCAAGTTTTTCTCGACATTGCTTAAAGCACACTATTTTCAGCGCTTCCTTTTTGTACGCTTACTCTCAGCTACTGCGCTTTCGCTCACCAAGAGAAGTAATCGACATCAACGAAGAGCAACTCCAACCCTACACCTACTATTCCCCAAAACTATTCATGTTGATTCCGATTCAGATGCAAAAGTCCGGTCGAAAGCAGAATCTGATCAAGATCAAAACCAAGAGCAAAGAGATTAATTGAGCATAATTAAATGTGGGTGAGATGTCTTTTTTGTCCCGCCTATAATATAGGGTGAAAATGTTATGGAACATTTAGATAAAGGAGAGTTCTCTTGGTTACGGAATGCTTCTACCCAAATCCCTCAATCAAATAAATCTTCCATTGATTCGAGCGGGAATTCAGATGTAAATGTTGATGTAAATATTCAAGTTGATACGATACCCATTGCATTTGCCGTTCTTTACTATTTATTGGCTACTAAGCAATTATCGCACGAAGAGTTTGAATATGCTTTACGTAAATTATTGGAGACAACAAACAAGTATAAAAAGCTGAACCGTGACAGTTCTTCAAGAGTCAATTTGTTACATCCTCATGTATGGGGAAGGTAAAATAATAAAGGAGATTTTACTTTTCCTTCATTTTTTAAAGGGAAACATGACAGGTAACCTATTTTTTTATCGTTTGGAATTTATTTTAGCATCCAATTATTTCTGAAACTATTAAGATGATAGGGACGGTGCGTTTCTTAAAAAAATGTGAAAATGCAAAAAATTGTAGGACTGTAAAGCATCTTTCTTTCAGCCCGGGTTACGATCTAGTTATAAAATGATGAGCACGTAAATGATCGAGAAGATTGGAAAAGAAAGCTGCTGTATGGATGCAGTGAAAGTTTAAAAATTTTGTCAATGAAATTTTTTTATCCCTTCAGCAAAAAGCACTGGCACGTTTTTCTTGATTAAAGCAGCATATGTAGAAAGGGTATTATTTTTTCAACCAAATTCAGAATTGATGAAGAACATAAATGCCCAAAAGTTTGCAGGAAGAGGATATCAATCGACAGTTCATATTGTGAAAATTCGAAAATTTATTTTGTTTCTTATTGCGGCCAAAGCATGGGCCGCTCTTTTGTTTTGAAAAAGAGGAAGACAGATTATGCTAAAATATTTTTAAAATACAATGAATCGACAGCAAGATTTAGAGGGGGAAAACCATGGCGGTTAAAGCAGAGATTGATTTCCAAAAAGAATTATTTGAAGCAGCTAATAAAATGCGCGGAAGCGTGGCTCCAGCTGACTATAAACATTATGTACTGCCGCTTATTTTTTTGCGCTATCTTTCGAATAAATATGAACAGAGCTGCAATGAGTTGGAGCAAATTTTTGTGGAAAATGAAGAAATGCAGCAAGGTTTCGTTTCAGATTCTCATCAATATAGAGATAAAAATGTGTTTGTCGTCCCGAAGGAAGCCAGCTGGCACTATATAATGAAAAATGCTAAACAGCCGAATATTAAAGAAATTCTCGATAATGCGATGAAGCGAATCGAGGAAGAAAACCCAGAATTGACAGGGGTGCTGCCGCAAATTTATCAAGGCTTGAACTTACCGGTAGAAAATGTTGCTGGATTAATTGAAATTTTTTCACGTGATGTGTTTAGTGGCAGCTCGGAAGACAGCATAGATATACTCGGTCGTACTTATGAGTATTTTATTAGTTCATTTGCTTCGTCAGAAGGGAACAGAGGCGGCGAGTTTTTTACCCCATCCTGTATTGTGGAATTGCTGGTGGAGATGCTTGAACCAAAAAGAGGTATCGTGTTTGATCCAGCGTGTGGAAGCGGTGGAATGTTTATTCAAAGCGGGAGGTATGCGCCGAATAAAAAGTCTCTTTTATTTTACGGACAGGAAAATGTCGTCACGACAGTACGTCTTGGAAAAATGAACGTATTGCTTCATGGCATCAATGCGGAAATACGGCTGGGAGATTCGCTGTTGAACGATCAATTTCCTGAATTAAAAGCTGATTATGTGATTGCCAACCCGCCGTTTAATCAAAAAGATTGGGGGGCGGACAGAATATCGAAAAGCGATCCGCGCTTGATCGGGCCTGTTACAAACAGCAATGCAAACTATATGTGGATGCAGCATTTCTTATACCATTTAAATGATGCAGGATCAGCAGGGTTTGTGATGGCAAATGGCGCAATGACAACTAATGTTAAGGAAGAAAAGGAAGTGCGGAAAATATTGGTGGATGAAGGGTACATCGATTGCGTTGTCCAATTGCCGGAAAAACTGTTTTTCACAACAGGCATACCGTGCTGTTTGTTCTTTTTAAGCAAAAACCGCGATGGAAAAAACGGTTACCGTGCTCGAAGAAACAAAATTTTGTTTATCGATGCCCGAAAAATGGGAAAGCCCGTCAGCCGCAAGCAAAAAGCATTGTCTAAAGAAGAAATTGATAAAATCGCATCAGTTTATCGAGCATTTAAATATGAACATGCAAAAAGCTGCGAAAATATTGAAGGTTTCTGTAAAATTGCAAAACTTGAAGAAGTACAACAAAACGACTACAAACTGACACCAAGCATGTACGTCGGAACAGAGGCAGCAGAAGAAGAAGACATTCCTTTTGAGCAAAAAATAGCCGAACTAACGAAACGGTTGCTCGAACAATTTGAAGAATCGAACAAACTACAAGAAAAAATCAAACAAAACCTGGAGGAGCTGATGTATCGGAATGGGGAAAAGTCAAACTTAGTATTCAAAAGGAAAAAAAAATGAATGATCTGAGAAAATGTGAAATTTTTTTATCGGTGCTTTCGAAAATTTCCTAATAAAGATTAATCGAGGAAAAAAGGTGGTATTAAGACCTTTCTGTCAGAGAAAAGTGTATTATAATCATTATAAAAGAAGAAGTTAAAACGAAACTTTTTCTTCACAAAACCAAACATTTGTTCTATTATTTTATGTAGAAACGTTTAGAGGATATTATAAATGAATCATGATGGAGGTTTCATATGATGGAAGAAGCGTTAAAATTAATATTATCAGAGCTAAAAGAAATGAAAGAAGGACAATCCCGTTTAGCAGCCGAACAACAAGGTGTAAAAGAAGAGTTGAAAGAGCTAAAAGTAGGGATGAAAGAACTAAAAGAAGGACAATCTCGTTTAACAGTTGAGCAAAAAGGTATGAAGGAAGAGCTGAAAG
>ERZ1673757.72-NODE-72-length-17724-cov-24.773954_pt1 | contig 17724 bp, 18 predicted proteins | sample MGYA00580181_ERZ1673757 | MGnify/ENA primary metagenome ERZ1673757 (study PRJEB41219, sample SAMN04549606) | soil metagenome | isolation source: soil | place: USA: New Mexico, Bitter Lake NWR | collected 2008-11-15 ... | reverse complement strand
GAACATGCGTATCATCCTAAAAAATTTTATACCGCTAACTTGACGGGTATGGGGCATATCCCCCACACTTTTTGAACAGTTGAAATGAGTGAACTGTCCGATCTATTATTTTCCAATAAACATTTGTGTCCAGTAATTTCCATTTTCTACGTAACCAACGCCGATATGAGTAAAGTTAGGATTTAAAATGTTTTGTCTGTGGCCAGAGCTGTTCATCCAAGCATTGACAACTTCTTCAGGAGTACGCTGCCCCATTGCAATATTTTCCCCTGCTGTTCTGAAGGAAATGCCGAACTTTTTCATCATGTCAAACGGAGATCCGTAAGTCGGGCTTGTGTGGGAAAAATATTTGTTTCTTTGCATATCTAAAGATTTTTCACGAGCTACCTTGCTTAAAGCTTCATCTAAAACAAGAGGCTTCAAACCTTGTTTTTGCCGCTCAACATTTGTTAGTTCAACTACCTTTTTCTCATATGCATTTACGGATGAAGTGGTTTGTGATTGTTTTGGCGTTTGGTTGTTGGTTGCTTTGTCATTGGCAGATGGTGCTGGCTGAGTTGTTTTTTGAGTAGTTTGGGCTGGTTTTTTCACAGCTTGCTTGTTCGCAGGCTGGTTTGTGTTTCTTTTAATTGCTTCTTTTATAGCATTATTTGCTTCTATGCTTGGATTTTGTAAACAGTTGTTTAATAGATTTTGCAATTCTTTTGAATCAGCTGATTGAATGAGCTGTTTCAATTGATCTTCGTTTATATGATAAGGTCCGAAAGTTTGTACGTAGCTTTTGATTTGAACTGGTTGGTTTTGAATTTCAGCTGCATTGGCATTTGTGCTGGCGCCTGCAGTGAAAATGGCGGCAGCTGCTGCAATAGAAGCAATAATAGATTTCTTCATGCGTTTTCTACCTCCTTGAAATTTGTTCATGTAATTTACGAAACTATCATAACATGCGTTTTTTGTCATATTTTTATCTATTTCTTCCATTGACAAATAATAGATTTTAAGTTTATAAACATTATCATGTAATTGTTGAAATTATAGGGTTCCAACCGAGGGAATATATGATATACTTCCTTCAAGAAGTGACAAAATTAAGCAAAATGTCTATAAATTGATAAGAATTAGGGGTTGACAATCTGTATAGAAAACAAAACTTTGTAATGTATGTTACAATATATTTACAAGTTCATGAGTCGACTGAAACATGATGTATATTAGAAAAGAAAGGAAGATTCCTTCGTGAAAAAAGAAGCGGAAACAACTCCTTCTGAGACAAAACGGCAAAGGAAAGCGAGAATTTTTCGTATCAATTTTTTCTTTTTTATCGTTTTTCTTTTATTTGCCGCACTTGTCGTCCGCCTTGGCATCGTTCAAATTGTTCAGGGTGAAGAATATGCGAAAGAAGTCAGCCGGACAGAAGTGAATGTTGCGCAATATCCTGCACCAAGAGGAAAAATGTTTGACCGAAACGGGAGAATCGTTGTAGACAACAAAAATGTTCCTGCTGTGACCTATACGGTGGAGAAGACGACCAAAACGAAAGACAAGCTGGAAACAGCAAAAAAATTAGCACAGCTGATTGATCTCGACACATCTTTTCTAAGAGAAAGAGATTTGCGGGATTATTGGATAGCCAAAAATCCAAAAAAGGCAGAAAACTTATTGACGGAAAAAGAGAAAAAATTAGAACCTAAGGAAACATATCCACTTCAGGTTGAACGGGTTCCGGAAGAAGAAATTAAAAAAATCGAGAAGGATCCAAAAGAATTGGAGCTTGCCGCTCTATATACGAAATTTTCATCCGGATATGCGTATGAGCCGCAGATTGTCGCAACGAACTTAAGCCAAGAAGAAGTTTCAAAGGTTGCGGAACAGCTGGAAAATCTTCCGGGTGTCGATGTCATCACAGATTGGGAAAGGGTGTACCCTTATGATGACGTATTTAAAACGATTTTAGGGAAAATCTCATCTCCAAAAGAAGGGATACCAGAAGACAATAAATCATTTTTTGTAGCTCGAGGCTATGCCCGAAATGAACGAGTTGGAAAAAGCTATTTGGAGCAGCAATATGAGGATTATTTAAACCCAAGAAAAGCAAAAGTTCAATATATATCTGATAAAGATGGAAATACGATTTCCCAAAAGGAAATTGATGACGGCAGAAGAGGATTTGATTTAAAACTTTCCATCGATATCGAGCTGCAAAAAAGAATTGAAAAAATTGTTGATCAGCAGATCAAAGCAGCAAGAGGACGTGGAAATTATTTAGTTGACCGTGCTTTCGTTGTCATGATGGATCCGTATAAAGGAGACGTCTTGGCGATGGTCGGACGAATGTACGATTCCGGTGAGATGCTGAACTTTGATTACGGTGCATTTGGGACGCAATATGAAATAGGTTCAACCATTAAAGGTGCGACAGTTTTAGCAGGATATCAATTTGGGCTGAAACACGGAACTGTCTTTTATGACGCACCAATTCGTTTAAAAGGGACTCCGGAAAAATCTTCTTATCAAAATATGGGGGCTGTATCTGACCTAACCGCGTTGCAAAGAAGTTCAAACGTTTATATGTTCCATATCGCTATGAAAATTGCTGGTATACAATATTATCCGGGAAGAAGTTTTCCAGCTAAAGATGAAGATTTTCAAAAGATGCGGAATTACTATGCCCAATTTGGTTTAGGGGTTCCGACAGGGATTGATCTCCCGCAGGAGTCTGCAGGGCAGCAATCTGATCCTGGAATTGACAGAGGGAAATTGCTTGACCTTGCCATTGGTCAGTTTGATACGTACACACCGCTGCAAATGGCCCAATATGTTTCAACGATTGCAAATGGCGGATACCGTGTCAAGCCGCGGCTTGTAACAGAAATTCTTGAACCGACTGACGATGGGCTCGGACCGATTGCTCAAGAAATGCCGGTAAAAGTGTTAAACCGAATAAACAATACGGAAGAGGATATTCAACGCGTCCAACAAGGCTTTTATCTAGTGACGAATACTCGACGCGGAACAGCTTACGCTCAGTTACATGGATTAAATGTTGCGGGCAAAACCGGAACAGCGGAAACGACTTATTATGGTACGAAGCGCCAATACTGGGGGACAGACGTTTATAATTTAACATTTATCGGCTATTATCCTGCTAAAGATCCGCAGGTTGCTTTCAGTGTTGTCGTCCCTTGGACAAAAAGAACCGGAAGCGAAGATGTGAATAAACGTATAGCGAGAGATATTGTAAAAGCATACATCGATTTACAGAAAGAATACGCTGGAAATTCCAATGCAAAATCAAATGATGACGAGCAATAAAAAATAAATTATATAGAAGGGCCGTCGCTTTTTAACGAGCGATGGCTTTTCTATTAGTTATCGAAAACCATTTCATTTATAAATTGAACGATGCTGCATTCGCATAAAGATTTTTCGAAAAACGGTTCGAAATTCGCTCATGCCGCAAATTCCGCAAAACAATACCCCATCTGCATGCTTCCGGGTGTTGTAAAGCCCGAGGGAGACGCAAAATCCACACCTGGCCGCAAATCGTTAAAAATCATGTCTCGTCTTGTATGACTCCGGTCTGTTGTATAATCCAAGAGGAGCGCAATATCCGCAAAATAACCGAAAAATCCGCATAAGACAAAAAAAACTAGCCCTTTTTTGGCCAGTATTTTTTAAAATGTTGATACATACATATTTTTTATAGGGAAGGAAATGCAGTGGAAAAAGTCGAAAAAACATTTTAAATAGTAAGATTGACACATTTTTAGATGTTTATTTTGTAAAACTATATTAAAATTTTAGGTGGACAAAAAGTAGCAGGTCAATGAGCAAGATAGACTTTTTCTTTCTGGAAAGGGTAGTAATAGGGGGGACAGGGATGAGTCAACAAATACAAAAGGGTGTGCACAATCAAACAGAAATCATTTATTCGGTTATTTCTAATGAAGGCTATTTTGAATACATCTCCTCAAATTGTCTGAAAGTGCTCGGATATAAACAAAAAGAACTAATCGGTTCCAATCTTTCAGAATACTTGCATGTAGAAGATATAAATATATTTGAAAGCTTTTTATATCATGGAGATGATATCTTTCCTTGTTCCTTCCGTTTTTTGCAGAAAAATGGATCCTATATTTGGATGAAAACGTCAGTTGATGTTATATACAATCATTTGAACAAGGATCAAAGAGAATTTGTCTTAAAGTTTGCTGTCACTTTGGCGGATGACAAGATAGATGAAGTTCCCAAAGAAGTAAATCCGATACGTGCTGACGGTGCTCTTGATTTTGTGCACGAGCTTCCGTGCCCGCTCATAATTTCAAAAAAAGGGAAAGTTCAATATGCTAATACGGCTGCTGTTAAGCTGCTTGTGGCGACTAGCAGTGAAGATATTGTTGGAAAAATGGTTTTCCAATTTATTGACAAAATGTTTCACGAATCTGTCCATGAAACGATTGAAAATCTTCACAAAGGAATTGATAGCGGAATTTTAGAACAAATTTGGACATCTTTGGACGGGAACAAGATCTATGTTGAGTTGAAGAGCGTGCTTATATCATATAAAGGCGAACAAGCAGAACTGCTTGTCATTACCGATATTTCATCCAAAAAAATATACCAAAGCATTTTGCAGCAAAGCAGGGAAAAGTATCAAAGGCTGATTCAAAATTCCATCGATACAATTGCAGTGATTCATAATGATAAATGGGTTTTTATGAATGAGTCGGGGATCAAGCTTTTCGGTGCGCAAGATTATCTGGACGTATTGGGCAAAAGCATCTATCATTTTTTACACCCGGAATATCATCAGCATGTCAAAGATCAATTAGATGACATAACGAACGGAAGAACGGAAACAATCGTGACCAAGCAAAGCTGGTATACATATTCGAAAAAAATTGTCCATACCGAAATGGTTTGCATTCCGACAACATATTCTGGCGAACCGGCGGTTCAAATAATTTTACGAGATTTGTCTGAACATAAACATGCGGAAGAATTGATGATTCGCTCTGAAAAGCTTTCTGTTGCAGGGCAGCTGGCAGCAGGTATCGCCCACGAAATACGCAATCCGTTAACAGCAATAAAAGGTTTTTTACAGCTGATGCATGGTGAAATCGAAAAAGATAATCAATATTTTGAAATCATTTTTTCAGAGCTGAATCGAATTGAAATGATTTTGAGTGAATTGCTGATGCTTGCGAAACCGCAAGAAACGGTTTTTGAAAAAGCAAATGTCAAAACGATTTTACGCGAAGTTGTTACACTGCTGGAAACGGAAGCAATATTAAGAAATATTGTGATTGAGAAAAAATTTTCTGATGAGAATCAAGAAGTTGTTTGCGATAAAAACCAATTGAAGCAAGTTTTTATTAATCTCATTAAGAATGCAATTGAAGCAATGCCAAATGGAGGAACAGTGACAATTTCTACTAAATCAGAAAATTTTTCCATTATTATTGAAATAAAAGATGAAGGAGAGGGGATACCGAAAGAGCTGCTAGAAAGATTAGGGGAGCCTTTTTTAACGACAAAAGAAAAAGGAACAGGTCTAGGATTAATGATCACATATAAAATTGTTGAAAATCATAAAGGCACGATCGATGTGTCGAGCAGCGAAAAAGGCACCGTTTTCACAATTAAGTTGCCAAAACAAAGGGAATGTCCAGAAAGTCAAATCGCCATTGAAAATAAAAAATTATAAACACCGATATATCAACGTTTCTAAAACATTAATAGGGGCGTCAATAAGCCGTAAAAACGACTTATTAGACACCCCCTTCTATTTTCTTTTCAGTTGCACAAAATGCTCAAGCCTGTCCAAAGCTTTTTCCAGCTCTTTTGTCGAGTAAGCGTAAGAGATGCGGATAAACCCTTCTCCAAATTTGGAAAAAGCGCTCCCCGGGACGACCGCTACACCAGCCTTCTCAACCAGCTCCAAAGCAAAATCAAAAGAGCTTTGTCCAAATGATTGAATCGAAGGAAACAAATAAAAGGCTCCGCTTGGTTTAACAACCTCAAATCCCATTGCAACGAGACGACCGTATACGTACTCCAATCTTTTTTCATATTCTTTTTTCATTATTTGACCATCATGAAACCCTTCCGTTAAAGCGTTGTAAGCAGCTTTTTGAGAGATCGACGAAGCGCATGAAACATTATATTGATGCACTTTTAACATATGTTTTGTGATATCTTTCGGCGCAAAAAGAAATCCGATCCGCCATCCAGTCATGCTATGCGATTTGGAAAGTCCATTGACGACGATCGTCTGCTCCCGCAAAAAAGAAGCGATCGAGGTATGAGGTGCATCATACGTTAATTCACTGTAAATTTCATCCGCTAAAATAAAAATATCCTTCCCGCGAACGGCATCGGCAATCTCTATCAGCTCCTCTGCAGTGAATGTAACGCCTGTCGGATTGGACGGGTAAGGCAAAATTATGCATCGGGTTTTTTCTGTTATATTTTGTTTAATCAAATCCGCAGTTAATTTAAATTTGTTTTTTGTCGTATCAACATAAACGGGTATTGCTCCGCACAATTGAATAATTGGCTCATACCCCGGATAAACAGGACCTGGCAGCATTACCTCCGTCCCGGGCTCCAAAATCGTTCGAAGCGCTATATCAATCGCCTGGCTGGCCCCGATTGTAACAATCACTTCCGAACCAGGATCATAGGAGAGATGATATTTTTTATGTACAAATTGGCATGCTGCTTCTCTTACATCGATCAATCCAGCATTATGCGTATACGTTGTATAGTTGTTATCAATTGCCTGTTTTGCCGCTTCTTTTATATGTGAAGGCGTTGGGAAGTCAGGCTGACCAATCGTTAGCGAAACGACATCGTCATAGTTGGAAACGATGTTAAAAAAAGCTCGAATGCCGGAAATCGCAATGTTTTTTACATTTTGGTTAATCAAATGTTCCATACAAATCACCTGCTTTAATAAGTGTCGTTTTATATTTTATCATGTTTGTCCCAAGCTTTTATTGGTAAACTAAATTTATGTCCAAAAAAAATTAGAAAGTGTGATGTCTATGATACGAACATTAGTCATTACAACTGATTTGGAAGCTAAATATGATGTGGCATTAAAAGAGATTCGAAAAAAGGAAGTTCTTTGGTACTGGGTCGATTTTTACAAGGCGACGGAAGATGAAATTAGATTGCTAGGGAAATTTTTTCATTTTCATCCTTTGTCCATTGAGGATTGTGTCGAAAATGTTGAACGGCCGAAAATAGATTTTTATGACTCTTATATGTTTGTTGTGTTGCACGGAATTCATCAACAGACGCTTGAACCGGAAGAGCTTGACTTATTTGTAAACGAAAAAGGAATCGTCACATTTCACAAAAATGCCATTCGAGATCTAAACAACATTTGGCTGCGAATCAAAAAAGACGATTCTTTAAAAAAAGGGCCTATGAAAATCATGCATCAATTGACTGATAAGCTCGTTGATGATTTCTTTCCGCCCGTGTACCATTTGGAAGATTTATTAAATCAAATTGAGGAAAACAATAAAAACAAATCGATCAATGAGTTAATGAAAGAGCTTTTTTCCATCAGGTCTCAATTATCAAAAATAAGAAGAACAATCATTCCGATGCGGGATTTGATGTACCGGATCATCTCGTCCAACAGGCTGAACGAAATGAAGGAGGAAGATTTGTATTTTTATGATGTTTATGACCATTTGCTCAAGCTTGTCGAGATGACGGAGGCAAATCGGGAGCTTGCGGCTGATATAAGGGACAGCTATTTATCTTACAACTCAAACCGGATGAATACGATTATGATGACATTGACGGTTATTTCGTCTATTTTTATGCCTCTTACGTTTATCGCAGGAATTTATGGAATGAATTTTGAATATATGCCCGAGCTGAAAATGAAGTATGGCTATTATATTGTATTAGGAGTCATGGCTCTCATCGGAACAGGAATGCTTTATATTTTTTATAAAATGGGTTGGTTCCGGTTTCATAAAGGTCCAAAATTGTAGCGGTCAAAAAATGCGGACAGCTTCGTAAAAAATAGGATGGGTAAGTTTTTGCACATTATAAAAAAGAAACTTGAAGAGTGCAAAATTTAACAATGAAAGGCGGAAAATTGCTCTTTCAATTTATCGATAAAGCGTCTTTGAAAGACTTGACAAGCATACATAGAAGCTAAAAAGGAAAACAAAGGCGAGAGTAAGAAAAATTCAGTATGCGCCCCCTCAAATTCTTTTGTAAGGTAAACAATCAAAAGGAACTCTTTTTATAAAAGGCTAAACAGTGACAGCAATACAAGCTGTTCACAAGCTTCGTTCTATAATATAAAACAGCAAAAAATTTGAAATGGAGGCTTATGATGGAGAGAATTGCAGTAATTGGTCAATCCGGCTTGATTCCGGAACATGTCCGCCTCCTGGCTGAAGAAATCGGTTCAGAAATTGCTAAAAGAGGAGCTGTTCTTTTGACAGGCGGCGGAAGCGGAGTGATGGAGGCAGTTTCACGAGGGGCCAAACAAGCAAACGGCCTTGTCGTCGGTATTTTGGCTGGAGACGACAAACAGGCAGCAAACGAATTTATTGATATTCCGATTAATACTGGATTAGGTTTTGATTACAGAAGCGTTTTGCTTGTTCATTCCGCAGATGCCATCATTATGATTGGAGGAGGAAATGGAACGCTTGGAGAATTGTCTGCCGCATATATGAACAAAAAACGTGTCATCATCGTTGAAAATTCAGGAGGATGGTCGAACACCGTGAAGCAAATCGCCTTTGAAGGCTGTTATTTAGATGAGCGGAGAACAGTCGAAATTCAGTTCGCTAAAACGGCTAAATCAGCTGTAGATCTTGCTTTTCAATCCATTTACAACCCTGTTGATCCCGATAAAAATACCGGTTTAATAGGTGACTAGCATGCGGATGTTTAAAAAGTCCAATCGGTTGAAAACAATATATCAACGTTTCTAAAATAGTAAAGGGGAGTCCATAAGCCAAAAACGACTTATTAGACTGCCCCGAGTGCTATCCTTAAAAACATGAGAAGGAAGAGATTCTGTTTAAATCAATGCCGAAATATTCCCATCGATTTTGACGAGGTCTCCAGCGCCACCCGGCAATGGATCTTTGTCCTACAAACACAGGGAAATACCAGAAGCTTCTGCCGTTTGTTAATCGGATAAATGTAAAACGATGTAAACATCTTCTAATGCCTCCGGGATCAACTGCAAATGTTCCGACTCCGGGTGATTCTTGAGGAATAAAACTTGGAGGCGGTCCTGAAGGCGGTCCTTGCTGCTGTCCAAAACCGTCACTTGGACTTCCGCCGATTCCAGGAGGGCCGAATGGAGGGAAACCGGTACCAGTCCCCGTAGGAGGAAACGAAGGAAATCCTCCACCCATCCCTGGAAATCCCGGAAAAAATTCTGGCTGTTGAACTCCCGGGAGGATTTGTCGATAGAATGGATACACGTTCATGCTCCTTTCACTTTTCAGTTGTTCACCATAACATATGCAACTTCACTTTTAAGGTGTTTGACCTACATAAAAGTTTTTTATAAAAAAGGAAATCAAGTCGTCTTTGTCGAAATGAAATGTATCATTTACATTTTTGTGAGTAACGCTGTTCAGACTTATTTCCCATCGATTTGTAGCGAAAGAAGTATTAAATGAACAAAGAATAAAACCGATATAAAAAAATGAAGAAGAAACGTTCGCAAATATTAGACGGAAGGAAGAAAGATATGAACGAAAAGGGAATTTTGCTTGAAAGCGGTACGAACGAGTTGGAATTTGTAGAGTTTCTCGTCGGCTCGAATAAATTCGGTATAAATGTGATGAAAGTAAAAGAAATCATTCAGCCTCTTCCTGTAACGAGCGTGCCTCACGTCCATCCATACGTTGAAGGAATTATTGAATTAAGAGGAGAAGTGCTCCCGGTAGTTAACGTACCGAAGGCGATCGGCGATCCGAATTGCGAGCCCAGCGAAAAAGATAAGCTGATTGTAACGGAATTTAACCAACAAAAAGTTGTGTTTCGCGTCCATCAAGTAACCCAAATTCATCGTGTGTCTTGGTCGCAAATTGAAAAGCCTTCTGAAATGTATCAAGGATTGGAAACTCAAATTACCGGCGTTGTTAAAATGGGAGACGAAATGATTTTAATGCTTGATTTTGAAAAAATCGTTGTTGAAATTAATCCTGAGTCCGGAATCCAGCAGGAAAAAGCGAAAAAACTGGAAAAGAGGGACAGATCTGATAAAAAAATTGTCGTTGCCGAGGATTCTCCGCTGTTGCGCAGATTGTTGAACGACACATTGACGGAGGCGGGATTTCAACAGATTGAGTTTTTTGAAAACGGCAAGGATGCACTGGACTATTTAGAGAATATTGTAAATGAAGGCGAACCGGTTAAGGAGCGTGTTGATTTAGTCATTACGGACATCGAAATGCCGCAGCTTGACGGATTGCATTTGACGAAGCGAATTAAGGAAAATCCAGAGCTGGATCATATTCCGGTTGTGATTTTTTCCTCATTGATTACGAATGATTTAAAACATAAAGGACAACAGGTAGGTGCAAATGCCCAAATTAGCAAACCTGAGGTCCATCACTTGATTGAGCAAATCGATGAATTGTTATTTAAAAATGAAGAAGATGATGAATCAAAAGACGAGGCTGAATAAGCCTCTCTTTTTACTCAATCATACCGTTCGCCTAATCGTTTAAACACCGGTTTTTGATATGTATGACGATGGAACCGTTTGGGAGAAGAAAGCGGTCGATTCGCTTTATCCATACCGATATAATACTCCAATAAATTTTTTGCCTTTGACAATGATAAATTTGTTTTCGGGTTTCGGTATGAATTATTTAAGGAACCTAAGTGAGGAAGGTTTTGGAAGTCTTCTTTTGTAGGAGGCATATGAAAATAATAATTTCCTGCCGACACCAGAACATCTGACTGCTGTTTGCTTAATTTTGGATTTTTTGAATAATGCAGTCCTTTCTTTGTTGCTTTTCCTTCAGCGATCAGTTTTTGCAGCGCCTTCTTTTTTAAATAATATAAATATTTAGGATTTGGCGCTGTTTTTGCATGCCGATTGACAACATAGATGGCTCGTGCTATATTTTCCGGCGTCTCATCCCGTAGCTTATAATGACTGATATCGTCCATGATGTCTCTCCTTTTTCATTATTTTCCGTAATCTTTATTTACATTATACTTTCATGAATAGAAAATGCAACCAGTTTTTACAGTCTATTAAATATGCCTATAATAGTTATTATGAAATATTTTAGAAAGCAGGGTGGGTCATGAGCGGAAAAGAGGAATTTCTAGATATAGACGAAGAAACGCTTTTTATCGTGTCGCAAACGTTTAAAGCGTTATCGGATCCGACTAGAATTCGGATTTTACATTTACTTGCGGAAAAACAAGAATGTTCTGTGAATGAAATAGCTGCCGAGCTTGAGCTTTTGCAATCAACCGTTTCCCATCAATTGAGGTTTCTCAAAAATTTGCGTTTAGTCAAATTTAGAAGGGAAGGAACGACCGTTTACTATTCACATGATGATGAGCATGTAAAAAAAATACTAGAGCAAACCATTGACCATGCTCGGCATAATTAAAATGGGCATCGAGTGGACAGTTTGATCAAAGGACTAAACGGTTAAGAGATGATCTCGGTATGGACCGGGGTCATCTTTTATAATTTATTGGCAGCGGCGCTGATTTCATTCATTTATTATTTATTTATTTATTTCACATTCTGTAAAAGATTCGAATTTCTTTCGGAACATGATAGGGGGCTGTCCAGAAAGTCAAATCGCCATTGAAAACAAAAATCATAAACACCGATATATCAACGTTTCTAAAACATTCATGGGGGCGTCAATAAGCCGTAAAAACGACTTATTAGAAACCCCCCCTTTTTTGCTTGTTATACGTTTAGTCGAAGTTTTCTTGAGGGTAGAGGCAAAAACTAATGATGAATTTCTTCGGTAAAGTTTATTATTATCCCTTTCCTTCAAACGAATATCACAAAAAAACTCCCAATCAATGCGGTTGTAGGGTGAATTCTCATCCACTATGATCCACATGATTGGGAGTATAAGTCTGACTGTCAAACACATTTTTGTTATAAAACCGATTTGATTGTGTTTTTACCTAGCCGATGCCGTTTTTCTTTTAAATATTTCGGCATCAAGATCATATAAAAGAAAAAGACGAAAAGAATGATAAGAGCCATACCGTAATAAAGTAAATCGATGTTTCGAATGATGTTTGGAAACAATAGTGCAATACATAAAAGCGTAGCAGACTGCGCAAACATCATTAACGGGTCGATCCATCCGCTGACACGTCCCATTAGCTTTGGATGAACGATATTCGGAATCCAACCGCCAATTGCTACGTTCACAGGACCGATGCACATGCCGATCAAAAAAATAATCGACAAGTAAAATTCTACTTCATCCACAAAACCAAGGAGAAAAACAAAAATGCTTGTCAAAAATATCGGTGTAACAAACATTGGAAACGGTTTTATTTTTTTAGCAAAAAATGTTGAAACTGTGCTGCCGACTAAAAGACCCGCACCGAGAAAAATGGCAAATAAAGATGAATACATTTCATAAGAATTCGGTGCCAGATCATATTTCATTGTAAATAACGGAAGAACGGCAAAACTTCCTTGAACAAAGCCGAAAATGAAAAATCCAAAAATAATGAGCGATAAAAGCCGATTATGTAAAATGTACCGAATACCTTCCAAAAAGTCGGAAACAGCGGATGATATATGTAAACCTTTCCATGACACTCGACCGTTTGGTAGCCTTGCTGATTTAGGGATTTTACACGAGCGAATGAGCAAGGCGGAAAGAACGAAGCTTATTAAATCAACCAGTACGGCCCCATGAATTCCAACTGTTCGATAAGCCAATGCCCCTAATCCGACGCCAAACACTAAAAAAATGCTGAAAAGTATTTGATTCAAACCTGAAGCTTGCGCATATTGATCTTTTCGCAAAATAGCTTGTACTAAACTGGATTCGGCTGGATAAAAAAATTTCGTGACAGCACTCCGCAAAAACAAGATGAAAAAAATGAGCGGAATCGAATTTGTAAATAAGGCGAAAAACAAACATGCAGTCATAATTGCACGAATCCAGTCGCAGTTCTCTGCCACCTTTTTTCGATCGAAGCGGTCTGCTACTACACCGACAATGACAAAAACAAATACAGTCGGCAAAGAATACATCAGCTCAGCAATAGTTGCGTAATAAGGTTTGCTGCTAAAATGCTCCAACAAATAAAAAGCAAACGCCATATTGCCAACTGTTGAACCCATTTGTGAAGCAAGCGCTGCAAAAAACAATTTGACAAAATTGCGGTTTTTAAAAATATCCATTGCGACTCCCCTTAACTGACACTTACAGTAGCTATTATAATTTACCTAATTCAATATGAACATCTTTTTTTCATATTTTGGTTAGAGAAATGAAAGCCAAGTACTTTTAAGCCGGTTAAAAGAGAGGATTATTTGGAATATAATGTAAACAAGGTGATTTCTGGAACTGCCAAAAAACGAAAGGGCAGTCTAGTTGTGCCCAACCCGCGATTGACATAAAGCTTCGTATGATCAACAGTATAAAAGCCCTCCGAAAAGGATTTTGCATAAGGAGGCGTGTAAAGCGGACCTATAAAAGGGATTTTTACTTGTCCTCCATGGCTGTGTCCAGATAATTGGAGATCAACATTGTAATTTTTTGCTTGAAGCACTGTATCAGGTTCATGGGCTAAAAGAATAGTAAAATAGTTTTTGTCAATATTGCCCATTGTTTGATGAAAATCAGGTCTTCCAAGCATGACATCATCAAGGCCGGCGACAATCAATTTGCTTCCGTCAATCAGCTGTATCTCTTTTTTTTCATTTTGCAGTAAATGAAACTCTGCATTTTGTAATATATTGCGATAAACATCAGTGCCGTATCCGCCGTGATCATGATTTCCATAAATTGCAAATTTCCCGAAGTCGGCACGGAGGCGTTTTAAAATCGGAGCAATCTGATGCACAGCGGGATAACTGTTCGGCTCATCGATTAAATCACCAGTAAAAACAATTATATCCGGGTTTAGACGATTGATTTGATTGACGATCCTTTCCAGATTTGCAATTGTAAAGTCGTTATTTAGATGTGTGTCGCTGAATTGAACAATTTTCAAACCATCAAAACCTTTTGGTATTTTTGGATGAGAAATATTTATTTTTTTTATTTCTAGTCTTCTCGGTTCAATATATCTTGAGTAGATGTATAAACCGCTGCTCGCGAATAAACTGCACGCAGCCGTCCAGAAAAAATGCTTTAAAAATTGTCTTCTTGTCAACTTATTCATTCTTACCAACCATTTCAGTTTTTATAGCAATCGAAAAAATTATAACATAAAACTTTCAACATCTTGTTTAATGTTTTTTGACAAATCTTCACATGCACGTTTTTTCTGATTAACTATTTTGTTATCATCTATGGACAACATTAAAACAATCATTTGGAAAATATGATGAAAAAGGTTTAACTCTTCTGCTGGAGCGAGAAAGTCTTTAGGAATTGAGAAATGAATGGTGTAATTTTCATAAAACATAAAGGGCAGCTATGTAATGATTTAAATTTCTAGTAAAATTGCTATTAAGGAAGGAGGATTAAAATGGTGTCACTTTAAGGGAAAAACCTATTGTAAGAGGAAATGATGCAAGAAGATTTATTAATAACAGAAATTTGAAAGATAGAGCAAAAAATAAAATAAAAAATTTGCAAAGAGAAGGTATTGGTAATGATAAATATCTTCATAAAACCTATTGAATGAAAAGATATGGAAAAAAATAATAATGAGTCAATGATTATTAATGAAATGATGATACTGATTCATTTAAAACCAATAAAAATCAACAGTCTAGTTTTGAAATTGATAAAAAGAAAAAGTAAATTCGTTTATGTTGAATAACTAATTCAAATAATTTTAGAGGACACCTCAAAATCCCCTATTCGAATCAGCAAGTGAAAAACTCCATCCTTTTAAATATATTTTCTGCTTAGACGATTTTCTCCGTGTAGAAAAAAGTCATTTTGATGAATAGTTTTATCTGGACCCGTCATACTTATGGAAGCAATCACTTCATTTGCAAAGTCGTAGATCAAAAGCAGCAGTGCTGAAGCCTTGATGAAACTCGTTCAAACAGATTGTAAATTGTTGAGATTAATGCCGTTAATTGTTTTTCGTTCATTCCTGTATATCTCTATCGGTATTTTAGCCAGAACACTCTAATTTCTTTGTTTTCCTTCGGTCCGATGATTTTCGGCTATTTTTCATTTGCAAACGGAATGTTTCTGCTCTCTGTTCTTTTATTGCTCGGTTTTCTGCTTGTATGGTCATTGAAAAAACAAACTACTTTGTTGATTGTGGAAGCGGGCGCAAAACATAAAATCAATTGAGAGGCCAACCATTGCATCCAGGATGGCCTCTTTCCAATTATGTAAAAATGGGAATGTAGCAAATGCGCAAAAACGGTTCTTCATCATTTTCTAATGTACCAAATAATGCTATAATCATGTATCATATGAGAGTACAAGAAGCGGAGAGATGCCCATGGACCCACTAGATGTCATAACTAATACCGAAAAAATTGTGCCTTATTATCAGGCGATTTTTAGCGCAGATGAACAAAAGGTGATTGGCTACGAAATTTTAGGCAGAATTCATATGGAAGGGGAATACAAAAGCTTAGGCTTTTTTTTCCATGATGATTCGATCCCTGAAGAATACCGAATGGAAGTAGATGATACAGTCGTCAAAAAAGCATTGGAGGAAATGAAAGAACTGGATGATGATCTTTTCATTTTTATAAACAGGGATCCAAATCTGCTTATGATCGATCACGGCGAAAGCTTTTTAAATTTGCTGCTGGAAGAAAAAGAGAAAGGGCTTGATTTAAACCGGATTGTTCTGGAAATTACGGAACACAATTATTTAGGAGATATCGAACAGCTCCATCATTTGCTCACTTATTACCGGACTTACGGAATCAAAATTGCGATTGACAATATTGGGAAAGAATCGAGCAATTTGGACCGCATTGGGTTATTATCTCCTGATATTTTGAAAATCGATTTGCAGCCATTAAAATTAGCTTCACCCAGCCAATCGTATTTCGATGTTTTATTTTCGATTTCACTACTTGCGCGCAAAATCGGTGCGACGCTTTTATATGAAGACATCGAGGCAAACTTTCAATTGCAATATGCGTGGAAAAATGGCGGAAGATATTATCAAGGATATTATCTTCATTATCCGGAAAGAGAATTTATTGATCGATGTGTTCTAAAAGAAAGACTGCAGCAGGAATTCAACCATTTCATTCAATTTGAAAAGAAAAAGCTTGAAACACTTTATTCATATTCCGACCAGTTTCATCAGCGGGTGTCACAACTAGTGAACAAATATAAAAAAGCTGTCAGCCAATTTGACGAATTAATTACCCATTTAGCAGAAGAGCTTGGCGACATGAGCTTTCGTATTTATATTTGTGATGAAAACGGGTTTCAAAAGTCAGGAAATATTTTCCGAAAAGAAGACCGATGGATTTTTCAAAAAGAATATTATATGAAAAATTGGAGCTGGCGCCCGTACTTTTTAGAAAATATTATTCGCATGCGCGTCAACAAAAAAGGGTTTTTAAGTGATTTGTATAGTGATATCGAAACAGGGGAGACGATCCGCACGTTTTCCTATCCGCTTGATGACGATCATTATTTGTTTATCGATATTCCATATTCTTATTTATATGAACAAGACGGTCTCCTTTGAATAAACCCCCCTTTTTTCTCAAATAATAGAGAAAAAGGGGGGTTTTTATGCAATTTACGAATTTGATCTTCGGCGGTGTTTTTTTGTTAGTTTTGCTTGTTGGCCTGTTTTATACGTTACAAGTGGGCAGCCAGATGGAAAAAAGGCAAAGCGAGTATGATACAGAAGTAAGCGAAAAAGTTGAAAAGCGCCCGTATATTCGAAATCCGATTTTTATTGCTTATATCGTGCTGATTGCATTTGCGCTTTTTTATATTTTTTATATTAGCTTTTCAACTACTTGGTAGCCATAACTTCGCGTTATGGTTTTTTCTATTAAAGGAAATTTTGTTTTGAAAAATTTTTTTATAAAAAGTGTTGACATCGATATTGATAATCATTATCATTATAAATGTAAGACGAAGTAGTTCACAGACGTCTTGAAGTGAAACATCGCGGCTAAACCCCCGCTCCCCCTTTGTTACACATTCGGACGAGAAACCCGGCTTTGGAGGCCGGGTTTCTTCTTGGTGCGCCCGGCATGTACATGAACTATAGGGTGTAAGTCCCGAACCCCGAAGACAGAAGTAGAGGTTAGCCAAGAGCAAGGGTGTCCGTGGTGACGCGGAATCTGAAGGAAGCTGGAGGCAAAACACCGGTCCGAGGAACACGAACCTCATATAAGGCTAGGTATGATTGAGTGAGTTTGCCAAACAAAACAAAGCTCTTTCTGTCGAAGGTCATATCGAGTAAATGAGGCGGATAGATGGTGTGAAAGTGCATGTACTTACCCGGGGAGGTCTGGTGGATATGTGAAGTACGCTTCATAACCTACTTAGTGATAAGTAGCTGAACCGTCAGAAGTCAGCAGAG
>ERZ1673757.70-NODE-70-length-17960-cov-21.919073_pt1 | contig 17960 bp, 14 predicted proteins | sample MGYA00580181_ERZ1673757 | MGnify/ENA primary metagenome ERZ1673757 (study PRJEB41219, sample SAMN04549606) | soil metagenome | isolation source: soil | place: USA: New Mexico, Bitter Lake NWR | collected 2008-11-15 ... | reverse complement strand
ACGTACGGTGGTGTGAGAGGACGGGAGTTAATCGCTCCCTCCTACTCGATTTGTTAAATCATCGGGAAGTGACAGAGCGGCATTGTTAAGTGGCTGTTTCCTTGCTCAATTTTTTGATCGATTTGCTGCAAGTTTGATTCATTCCCCCTTTTAAAAAGACAAAAACGGCATGCAATCAAAAAAGCCGCTGCTCCATGAATTTGGTCAATCGGCCTTTTTACCTATTTCCAGTTTTTTATATGACGTTCTAGCTTCTTTTTTAAAAGATTTGATAAAATAGAGGAAAGTCTCATATGATTCGTAAAAGGGGTGGGCCGTTTGGTTGGACAATGGCTTTTAGAATTGCTTTTCAGCATAGGCCGTTTTTTCTTGCATCCGCTTTTGTATTTCTTTCTCATTTTTTCCTTTTTAAATGGATATTGGCGGGTTAGAAGAGAGCGAAAATCTTTTCATGTGCGCGTATATGATGTGTTTGATGATATTCGTTTTACTTATACGAAGGGAATTATCGCTGGCCTTATCCTTTCTGTTCTTTTCATGCTTCTAGGACTGTGGATTCCATTCGGAACACTCGTTTTATTGACTATTTGGCTGCTGGCTGTTAGTTTAACTTTTCAGCCGCGTTTTTTGTCATCAACGATCTCATTGGGCGGAACGATTTTTTTAACAGCTTTATTAAATGGAGTGGCAGATCAATCTCCTTGGATCGATGAATTTTTTGTGAGCCTTGATAAAACAAACTACAGCGTCTTGTCGCTATTTTTGAGCTTTTTGCTTATTTGTGAAGGGATTCTCATCTATCGAACAGCACATTACCATACATCCCCATTTATCATAAAAAGCAAGAGAGGAATGCCGATTGGGAATCATGTAGCGAACAGAACATGGATGATTCCGTTAATGCTTTTAGTTCCAGGCGGTTCATTGGAATCTCCTTTTTCTTGGTGGCCAATTATTTCTTTAAATGGTGAACCATTTATGCTCGTGATGATTCCGTATTTTGTCGGTTTTTATCAAAGAATTCAAGGGTCTTTGCCAAAGGAAAGCATTCAAGTAACAGGCCGGCGCATTTCGATTCTTGGAATCATTTCTCTTGTTGTTGCTGCTGCTTCGTTGTGGGCTCCATTTCTGTCGTTTGTTGCCGCGGCTCTAGCATTGATAGGAAAGGGATTAATAACTGTAAAACAAAGGATGAATGATAATTCGGCCGCTTTTTATTTCTCGAAACAAGATTATGGACTGGTCGTATTAGGCACGCTTCCTCAATCCCCGGGAGAGAAAATAGGAATAAAAACGGGAGAAGTTATAACAAAGGTGAATGGAAAAAATGTAAAAACAACGTACGAATTTTACGAAGCGCTGCAGATAAGCAGGACGCATTGTAAGTTGGAGGTACTAGGACATAACAAAGAAATCCGTTTTGTCCAACGCGCCTTATACGAAGGGGAGCATCATGAACTCGGCTTGCTCTTTGTGCAAGATGAGAAGTGGAAGTCAGAAGCCTCTTAACCGGTGTGAATGGTTCATAATCAACCGGAATAGCGACATAATTTTTAGGAATAGGCCATAATTCTTCGGAATGAGTTTCATTATTTTCCAGAACGATAAAGGTATATTTTCTCTATCACATCAAACCACTTAGTCAATGATTGGCTAAGTGGTTTTTTACGTCAAAAAATGTTATAGCTAGCAGAATTAGGCTCGAGAAATTATTGTACAAAGGAACTGACATTGTTCAATGATATTTGAAGCCTTTCAGTAAATATGACTAATCATGAAAATAGCCGCGGCTAGAAAAACTCTAGCTAAACATTGCAAGCACCTTCAATGGTTTAAAATATCATTTATCAAGTACTCTGCATCGGCGCCCACCCCTCCGATAAGAGCGGAGCCTCTCCGATATTGCCAAGGCAATCCTAAGAAGTACAATCCTTTCACAGGAGTAACCCCTCGTTGGTGAATGGGCTTTCCTCTATGATCTAAAACATTAGGAATTTGTATCCAGCTGTAATCAAAATAAAATCCGGTTGCCCAAATGACATTTTGAACTTGAATTTGACTGTTATCTGCAAAAGAGATAACATCTCCTGAAACACTCTCTGTTTTAGGCTTCATTTTTATTTTGCCTTCTTGTAGTAAATGTTTCAGCTCTTTACCGAAAATAGGATCGCTTTGTTTACTGATCAACCTGCCTAACGGGCTGTTGATATGGACGTCTAATAAACCTATTTTTTGAAACCACCAGAAAATACTTTTCCCCATAATTTCAAGGGGGAGAAATCTCATTTTATGACCTACTGATAAATAAACTTCTCTGTCTTCGGACAATTCAACTGCAATTTGCGCTCCAGAATTTCCTGCACCGACTACTAAAACAGAGCCATCTTGCAATTGAGATGGATTCAAATAGCCGGATGTATGCACTTGATACACTTGATCGTATAAGCTTTCGGCAAATGGTGGAAGATAAGGCTTTTGAAAAGGCCCTGTTGCTATAACCACTTTATTTGCCATATATCTCCTATGGTTGGTTGTCACTTTAAAAATCTCATTTTCTTTTTGAAGAGAAATGACTTCTGTATTCAGATGAATAGGTAATTCGAATTTTTGAGCATAATCCTCTAAATAATCGGCTATTTCATCCTTAGTTGGATATCCGTTCGGGTCACCCTTTAAGACCATTCCTGGCAAGGAGCTAAACGATCGAGGGGTAAAAAGCACTAAAGAATCGTAACGATTTCTCTAAACATCTCCGATTCGATTTTCCTTGCCGACAATGGCAAATAATATATCGTGTTGCTTTAGATAATACCCCATCGCTAATCCTGCTTGGCCAGCACCGATTACAAGAACATCAACATTTTGTCCCATTTCAATCAACTCCGAAAAAAGCTAGACTTTCATTTTTCCATGATGGATTTGAGAGGTTTCAATTTGAATGGTTGTATGCAAAATCTTAAATTTTTCTTCAATCATGTGAATGGCAGCTTGTAACACCTTTTGACTGTCTTGATGATCTTCAATTAAAATATGGCAGCTTAGTGAGTCTAAACCTGATGTAATCGTCCAAATATGCAGGTCGTGAACATCCTTCACACCTTCAATATTTTTTAAGGCTTTCTTCACTTCATTTTGATCAATGGTAACGGGCGTTCCTTCCATCAAAATGTGTATGCTATGCTTCAAAACTCCCCAAGCGCCTTTTAATATTAATAAAGCAACTAAAATGGAAATAATAGGGTCTGCTATATACCAGTCAAAGAGCCACATGATGAATCCTGCAGCAATGGCTCCGACAGAGCCTAATGCATCGCCGATAACGTGAAGATAAGCGCTGCGAACATTGACATTATGTTTCACATCACCTTTTCTCATTAACACCCAGGCACTTAAAAGATTAGCAATAAGGCCAATAGACGCAATCAACATCATCGAGCCGCTTGCTACAGTCGGCGGATTGAAAAAACGCTGAACAGCTTCCCAAATGATAAATCCAGCGATAACAAATAAGGTAACTCCATTAAACAAAGCGGCTAAAATTTCAAAACGATAAAAGCCATACGTTTTATTTGGAGAGGCTGGTTTGGCCGCAAACCATATAGCAATTAGGCTAAGAGCAAGCGAACTGGCGTCACTAAGCATATGTCCAGAGTCAGAAAGAAGGGCCAGACTGTTTGTCATTAACCCCCCGAAAAACTCTAACAGCAAAATTCCAACAGTAATGAGCAATGCAATTATAAGTCCTTTTTTATTGTTTTCCCTGTTAAAGTCGTGATGGTCGTGAGAGTGGTGATGGCTGTGCATGGTCAAATGCCTCCTTACTGATGTTCAGAATGATCAATGGCTTGTTTTAATAATGAAAAAACGTGTTCGTCATTACAGGAGTAAATCAGTGTTTTTCCTTCACGGCGATACTTAATAAGTCTAAGATTTCGCAATATACTAAGCTGATGGGAAACTGCTGATTGAGACATTTCCAACACTTCGGCAATATGATTTACGCTGCACTCTTCTTGTGATAACAAATAAAGAATTTTAATTCGAGTAGGATCGGCTAACACCTTAAATATTTGCGATATATGTTCAATTGTTTCAGGTTTTAAGAAAGAATGATCTTCCGTCTTCATTCATAATTCCCTCATTCTTTTTATTATATATGAACATATGTTTATATTTTATTGTATTTTGCATTCTGTCTTTTGTCAAGTTTAGGAAATCTGTTTAACAGTACATAATGAGGAGGGAACCTTTCAGATTGGAAATACGGTCAACTAGTTCTGAGGCATTTTCAGCGGGCTTAAGAAATCTAAGAGCTCTTTAAAAGTGACATTAGCAATGAGATAAATGAAGCAGTTTTTAAAAGATGATTGCTTCAAAGTAGATTGCAACTGGAGAGAATGTTCTAAATTGATCGTATAAAGACATTTCAGGGTACTTGCGAGCAATCATTGAGAAGTCGATTCAGTTATCTTTTTGAGAAGCTGCCAAGCATGGAAATTGAGCATTTCAATATGTTTATTTTAATCATTGACTAGCAGAAGATAACCTCTCGTTCTTGAACAGCCTTGCCTAAACGTTAACTTGGTTAATTCACGCTGTCGGCTAGCCTTCATACAGGAACAGGTGAAGCTGGGCATGAATAGCAGCTTCTGCCAGATCAAAAAATGTCGGAAAAGGGCATACTTTGTCCGGTTTAGCCGTAAAGGAATCCCTCTTATGGTAGACAGGTCTACATAAGAGGGATCATATCAAATGAAACCTGAAGGATCTTTGTGTCAGCAGATCTAATTTTACAAGAACAAGCCGCCAATGGCGCCCGTTAAGACGATGATCCATGGAGCTATCTTCCAATAAGCGAGCATACTGAATAAAATTGCAGCAAAAGCAAAATCAATCGGACGAGTAATGGAGCTTATCCAGATCGGATCATAAAAAGCGGCAATTAAAATTCCGACGACAGCAGCTTGTATGCCCATTAACGCACCATTAATCTTTGAATTGCTTCGAAGCTTTCCCCAAAACGGTAATGTACCAAAAATGAGCAGAATTGCCGGAAGAAAGATGGCGCAAGTTGCAACGAATCCCCCAGCCCATCCATTCATGACCGCTCCAATATAAGAAGCAAATGTAAACAAAGGACCAGGAACTGCCTGTGCTGCTCCGTAACCAGCCAAAAATTCTTTTTCTGTTAACATTCCTGTTGGAACAAATTCCTGTTCAAGCAGCGGGAGCACCACATGTCCTCCCCCAAATACGAGAGATCCAGAGCGGTAAAAGCTGTCGAACAAGCCGATCCAGTAAGAAGAAGTCCACACTTTTAATAAAGGAAGGAAAAGGAGAAGCCCGAAAAATAACAATAAACAGCTTGCGGCAAATCGTGTTGAAATCGGCACCTGCAACGAAGTCTGGGTGTCTTCTTCTACTTTTTTATATAATAAAAATCCAATAAAAGCCGCTAGCAACATGACGACAACTTGGGAAAAAGCATGTTGCCATAATAAAGTAACGACTAGCGCGCCTAATGCGATGGCTTTTCTCCCTAGGTCAGGGGCAAGTTTTTGTGCCATTCCAATAACAGCATGGGCGACTACAACAGCAGCAACAATCTTTAAGCCGTGAATCCAACCGGCATCAACAATATGTAACTCTTTAAGAATAAGAGCAAAGATCATCAGTGCGATTGCAGACGGAAACGTAAAGCCGATAAAGGCGCAAAGTCCGCCTAATATTCCGCCCCGCATGAGACCGATGCCGATCCCGGCTTGGCTGCTGGCAGGTCCGGGTAAAAAATGGCATAAAGCAACCAAATCTGCATAGCTCTTTTCATCCAACCATTTTCTTCTCCGAATATATTCTTCATGAAAATATCCTAAATGGGCGATTGGTCCCCCAAATGAGGTCAATCCAAGCTTTGTGGAAATGGTAAATATCTCGAACAGCGTTTTCCATTTTGATTCCTTCATGTTATCCCTCACCTTCATTATGTATTTCTTTAAAAAGCTCGTACGCTTTCGTCCGGGCTTCTTTCAGAACGGCTTTCCCTTTCTGTGTAGTTGTATAATATTTTCGTATTTTTCCTTCTACATTTTGTTCTGTTTTTTCTAACAGTCCGTCCTTTTCCATTGCGTGGAGAATCGGATAAAGAGTCCCTGCACTTATGTTGTAGCCATGACTTTTCAGTTCCTCAAGCATCCACAAGCCGAATATAGGATGTTCGCTTGCATGATGTAAAATATGAATATGTATAAAACCGAGAAAAAGCTTGCGCAACACTTTATCTTCCATTTTTACCCCCCATTTTGAGAATCGATATCGAATTTCGATAACATTAATATTGTAAGGTTATTCATATGTACATGTCAAAATTATATTTACGAAAATATTTGACAATTGAATTGCCTTTTCATAAAATGGACATATAAAATATGAACACTTATTCATATAAACACATATACTGTATACTGCAATGTGTACTCTATTTCATTGGAGGATTAGAGAATGATTCAGTATCGGGTAAAGGGATTGTCTTGTGCAAATTGCGCAAAGAATCTGGAAGAGGAAATCCAAAAGCTTGAATATGGGGAAAATGCAAAATTAAATTTTCAATCTAGCAAACTGTATGTCAATGAAGAAATTAATATTGCTAAAGTCAAAAAAATTTTAGCATCGGATGGGGCCTATATTGAGGAAGAAAATAAACATGAAGATACACATTCTTATTTATTGTGGCTCGTTTTGCTCTCGGTTTTAGCTTTTATAGCTGCTGTTGTGTTCGAAAAAACATTATCACCATCCGCCTCTGTTACAATGTATATAATTGCTACGGTGATCAGCGGATATAAAACATTTTTGAAAGGGGCCAAAAACCTCGTTCGATTGAAATTTAACATTGACACCCTTATGACAATTGCTTTGATTGGGGCTTTTGGCATTGGAGAGTGGAAGGAAGGTGCTGTTGTTGCCATTTTATTTGGAGTGAACGAATATTTAGAGGGCTTGGGAATGGAAAAGGCCCGTCGTTCTATCGAATCGCTTTTAGAAGTTGCGCCGAATGAAGCTACGATTGTTATAGATGGCCAGGAAAAGAAAGTTTCCATTCATGACATCAAGGCAGGGGATATTGTTCTTGTCAAAGCCGGTGAAAAAATTCCATCGGATGGGATAGTGGTGGAAGGGAAAAGCTCAGTTAATGAAGCGGCCATTACTGGAGAATCTCTCCCTGTTGAAAAGGAAGCAAAAGATGAAGTGTTTGGGGGAAGCATTAATAATGAAGGAATTTTGAAAGTTCGGATAACAAAGCCTTACGAAGAATCGTCTCTAGCGAAAATTTTGCATTTAGTTGAAGAAGCGCAGGAAACAAAAACGCCGACTGAGCAATTCATTAATAAGTTTGCGAAATATTATACTCCTTTGATCATGCTTATCTCTCTTGTCGTTATTTTTATTCCGCCGCTTTTCTTAGGAGTTGATTGGAGAACATCTTTATATCAAGGATTGGCAGTGTTAATTGTCGGCTGTCCATGTGCATTAGTTTTATCCTCTCCCATTGCTATCGTTTCAGGAATCACGAGAAATGCACGCAAAGGTATTCTTGTAAAAGGCGGGGTTTATTTAGAGCAATTAGGGAAAATTGGAATAATAGCTTTTGATAAAACAGGTACACTGACAAAAGGGGAGCCTTATGTAGAGAAGTTTGTAGAATATGATCCTTCTTTTTGGAGCATCATCGGATCAATTGAAAAATCCTCTACTCATCCGATCGCTAAAGCCATTATGAAAAAAATAGATGAGTTAAACGTTTCCCTTTTGGAGGCTCGCTCCGTTGTTGCAACATCAGGTGAGGGAATAAAAGCGGAGATAGACGGGAAGGAATACCGTGTCGGCAATGAAAAAACGATTCAACATCTTTCGCTCAGCGAAAATGTAAAGGAAGACATAAAGGCCTTTAAACAGGAAGGACTAACAATCGTTTTGGTTTCAGATGACAAAAACGTTCTCGGTATGGTCGGTATAGCGGATGAAATTCGACAGGAAAGCAGCCAGGTGATCCGCATGCTTCACCGAACAGGTGTGAAGAGAACTGTCATGTTGACAGGAGACCACGAAAAAACTGCTGAAAAAGTGGCGAAAAAGGTTGGTTTAAGTGAATATTTTGCAAACCTTCTGCCGGAAGAAAAGGTGGAAAAGGTAAAAGAGCTGTCTCTCTCAGGAAAAACGGCAATGATCGGAGATGGTATTAATGATGCGCCTGCGCTCGCAGCTGCTGATTTAGGCATTGCAATGGGAAAAGGAACAGACAGCGCAATTGAAACGGCTGATATCGTTTTAATGCAAGATCATTTAGGAAAGCTGCCTGATGCTATTTCAACTGCCAAAAAAGTGAACAGAATCATCAAGTTAAACATCGGGATTGCTCTAGGTTTAAAAGCCGCTGCACTGCTGCTGACGATTCCAGGCTGGCTTACGCTTTGGATAGCCATTCTGTCGGATATGGGGGCGACTGTTTTAGTGACCCTCATTAGTTTAACGATTTTATGGGAACGAAATAAAAAACTTCTAAATGAGGCTTTCAGCTAATGGCTGATCGCCTTTTTTTCTTGTATTTTTTTATATTTCTCTTCCATAAACATATGACATTTATTATAATCTTATTAATTTGACAACCTGCCGCTAATGAAACATTGGACATAACATTTTGGACAAAATCATGGGAGGAATTGTGCATGCTTTTAGGTGCAATTGAAGCGGGCGGAACAAAATTTGTCTGTGGAATTGGAGATGAAAACGGAAATATCATCGAGCGGACTTCTTTTCCGACGACAACGCCTGATGAAGTGCTTGAACAAGTGGTCAAATTTTTTCGGGATAAAGATATTAAAGCACTTGGAATTGGTTCATTCGGTCCGATTGATTTAGATCGCACAAGCGAAACATTCGGATACATAACATCTACTCCGAAGCTACAGTGGGCGAATATAAATCTTGTCGGAGCGATAAAAAAAGAATTTCCTATTCCAATTGGCTTTGATACCGACGTCAATGCAGCAGCGCTGGGGGAAATGAAATGGGGGGCTGCGAAAGGTCTGAATAGCTGCATTTATATGACGATCGGTACCGGGATCGGAGTCGGTGCCATCTCTGAAGGACATCTAGTACACGGGCTAATCCATCCGGAAATGGGGCATATGCTTGTTCGGCGCCATCCTGAAGATTCGTTTGCCGGCAATTGTCCGTATCACAAAGATTGTTTGGAAGGAATGGCATCCGGTCCTGCTATAGAAAAACGCTGGGGAAAAAAGGGGCAAGAATTAGAAAAAAATGAGAAAGTATGGGATTTGGAAGCGTACTATATTGCACAAGGAATTGCCAACCTTATACTCGTTTTATCGCCTAAAAAAATAATAATTGGCGGCGGAGTCGCCAAACAAAAGCAATTGTTCCCCCTTATACATCAAAATGTTCAAGCTTTATTAAACGGTTATGTTCGCCATGAAGTGGTGCTAGAAAACATTGCAGATTATATTGTTCCGCCCGGATTAGGGGATAATGCGGGACTTTGCGGAGCAATCGGTTTAGCATATGAGGCGTTTTTGGAGAATAATCAAAAATAAAGCTCAAGAACATTTATCGGCAAATAATCGTTACAGATAACCCAAGCCATAAAATAAAATCAGGCATACAAAAATGTGTACAAGAAAAGGAAACTTTCAAGAATGCAGTTAAGAACCAAAAAGAATTAGATAAAGCTAAAACTAATGCTAAAGAGAATTGATCCAAGATATTGCTCGGTGACCTAACAGCTCTTTATGTTATAGCTGAGATGATTAAGTTTAGGTGGCTGGAATCATTCATTTTTTGATAAGTGGAGTTCAGGAGTATTGCCATGTATATCCTGAAACAAAACGAATATTGAAAAATATTTTTTAATCTTTAAACAATTATTAAACATCTCTACATTTAGAGGGAGAATCAATTAAATTATATATCTTAAAAAAGACAAATTAGACTTAGGGATTTAGAAATTTATTTATTATTTGGCTCTGTTAAAATTTAATGTTGATTATTGAATATATTTATGGGAAACCCTAATAATACGAGGTTTCCCAATACTTTTTGAAAATGCATTTAATTAATACTTAACAATTGTTGTAACTCCGTATTCTGTTAAAAAATTTTTATGACTCAATTCTTCTACCCATTTTTTAGGGTTTAATTGATAAGTTCCAGATTTATTTTGATAAGTTAAACTTCCAACATTAATTACAATTGGTTCAGGGTCTTCCATTAGCCTTCTCTGATAATATTCGAAGGCATGTTGATTTGGAATATGTAAAAGTTCCAAAACATCTCCTTCTTCCATATATTTTTCAAGATACAATAAAAATAATTCATTATCCGCACCAGAGATTTCATAAATATATGGCAATGTAAAAAGCCCTTCGACAAATTCTCCCCATCCATAAGTATCCACTTCGCTCACCCATAAACTCATCCAATCTTCCATTCTTTCAAAGACAGTACGATTATTATATTCTTGAATCTCATCAGGTATTATAAAAGGTTTGGATGACGCTAAAAATGTTATTGCAGACATTTCTCAACCCCCTTTTCCATTATATTGTTTCATTATTTGGTCATTACATTGAACTTTGACAATCGCAAACTATCATAAGTATCTGTCATTTCAAATACAAATGATGTTAATAAAAATTCTTTGATATTGTGTCTTGTACTTTCATTACTACGACAATCTATAAACAGGAACCAAGCGAGGTAATTGTCGAGATATTTTGTTGCCACGCCTTTAAAACGGTCTATCCATTGTTTCATACGAGAATGAAGACCATTAACATTTTGAATATGATATAAACCCTTTATTACATACTTACCATCATTTGATTTAATTCGATAATGTTCTAATCCTTTTTCCTTCGCATATGTTTTATACGCTCTCCAAGCGTCTGTTACAAGTACGTTGTCAGAGGTTAGTTTGGAACCAATCATTTTATCTACTTTGTCTTTCACAACACGCCCCATACAAGCAACTTTGGAAACCGTTGCTTTTGTTCGGTCTCTGGCAACAAGAACACAAACTTGTTCACGACTTATACCTCTGTGTTTAGATTTTCCGCCACGCTTTCGAGGTTTACGTTCAGTAATACCACGTTTTCCCTTTTCAGAGTATAGGAAATAGGTCTCGTCAATTTCAACGATACCTTCAAAATGTTCAAAATCCATTTGTTTGAGAGCGTTTAGTAATTTGTGTCTCCAATAGAAAAGTGTAACCCAAGTAACCCCAACGATTTCAGCCGACTTTCGTAGGGAATAACCTTTAAACATACATTCTACAAATGTAATCCATTCGTCTCCTTTTCGAGTGCGATATAAAACGGTATTAGTCGTATCAGTAAAGGTTTTACTACAACATTTGCAACGATAGCGTTGACGACCATTATATTTTCCAAATCGAACAACATGTTCAGATGCACAATGAGGGCATTCAAATCCTTCTTTGAAACGAGTTTCCCGCATTTCATTGATTAGCCGACCACCAACAGAGGATGAAGGCTGAACATAGCGTTTTACCCACTGATATACTTGTTCTTTTTTCGTATGTGGCAATTTATCAATGTACTTTAGCAGATTATTAAACGCTTTGCTCATTTTCATACCTCCGAATGTTTGTTCTTGAGTCAATTATACTAAGCATTATAGAAAGTATCAAATATCAACATTCTACTTTAACAGAGCCAATTATTTAAAAACAGTATGTCTATGGGATATCTTATTATCGGGGATTAAGAAGACCTTTATAAATACATGAATGAAGAGGATATTCAACAATTTCAAAATGTAATAAAAATCTATGTATTGTCAGATGAACAGTTAAATGAAGAAGATGCAGATATTTTTAGAGAGTTTGCAATGGATTTAGTTGATGGTAAAGATTTTTGTGCATTAATACTGGATTTTCATGTAAATGGAGAATTGTTTGAAAATCTACCACTAGATCTTAAGGTGGAAGATTATCAAAAAATATTACATGCAGTAAATTCTGAATACGATATTTCATATGTAAATTTAGATCATTTGTTTTATCTATCTCAAGATTAAGAAAGAGTATCCAATAGTGAAAAAAGGCGGCTATTGGATGCTTTTTTATATGCTTAGGGGGTGACCGTAAGAAAAAAGTAAATATAGTATAAAAGTTGCTTTTATAAAGGCGAATTTTTTAGCCTATTCTTCATTATTGCATTTAAATATAATCATAAAGCTATTTCTATTCGTTTATTTTGACTTCATCGATTTCAACTATTTCCCCTGTATCCTAGGTTTTCTGACCGCTATACATCGCATTATTTTTTATTCTTTGCATTGGCTTATTTTTCCCTTCTCTTTTGTGGTTTTGCTTGAAAGCTTTTTGAGGGCTTCAATATAATAAATGTATAACCGTTGACGAAAAGAGGTTTTTTTATGATCAAGCTTGTGTTTGCCGCATTCGCCCCTTTTTTGCTTGTCTTATTTTTCACAAGAGTTACATATAGTCATGTCGTTGGGACATTGTTGACGGCTGGTTTATTAATTGCCTCTTATTTTGCAGGTCATATGGATACTATTTATATCGCCATTTTGGATGTAGCCAGCTTAGCAGCTGGTTTTATCGCTGCCAGAAGCATGAAAAAGGATAAGAAAACATCTACTTAAACCTGTTCAACACGATTGACAGGTTTTTATTGTCTATGAAAATCAAACGTCAGTTCGTATTTTTGGTGATTCAGCCTGATTATATGTTAAAATAAAATATAAGTTTCTGAATTGGAGGATGTTCCATGGATCGGTTTGAATTAGTTTCAAATTACCAGCCTCAAGGAGATCAGCCGAAAGCTATCAAAGAGCTGGTGGAGGGAATCAGGCAAGGAAAAAAACATCAGACATTGTTAGGTGCAACTGGAACTGGCAAAACGTTTACGATATCCAATGTGATTAAAGAAGTGAACAAACCGACGCTGGTCATTGCCCATAATAAAACGCTTGCCGGACAGCTGTATAGCGAGTTTAAAGAATTTTTCCCGAACAATGCAGTTGAATATTTTGTCAGCTATTATGACTATTATCAGCCGGAAGCGTATGTTCCGCAAACAGATACGTATATTGAAAAAGATGCGAGCATTAATGATGAAATTGATAAATTAAGACATTCGGCCACCTCTGCATTGTTTGAACGGAAAGATGTTATTATTATCGCAAGCGTTTCTTGCATATATGGTTTAGGTTCGCCAGAAGAATATCGTGAGCTGGTCGTAAGTCTTCGCACAGGAATGGAAATCGAGCGCAATGACTTGCTGCGCCGTTTAGTGGATGTGCAGTATGAAAGAAATGATGTAGATTTTCGCAGGGGAACTTTTCGCGTGCGCGGGGATGTAGTGGAAATTTTCCCTGCTTCGCGCGATGAACATTGTATCCGCGTGGAATTTTTCGGAGATGAAATCGACCGTATCCGTGAAGTTGATGCGCTGACAGGCGAAATTATTGGAGAGCGGGAGCATGTAGCGATTTTCCCGGCATCACACTTTGTGACAAGAGAAGAAAAAATGAAAATTGCCATTGCTAATATTGAAAAGGAGCTTGAGGAACGGCTGCATGAACTGCGGGAGAATGGAAAGCTTTTGGAAGCGCAACGGCTCGAGCAACGGACAAGATATGATTTAGAAATGATGCGGGAGATGGGCTTTTGCTCCGGGATTGAAAACTACTCCCGTCATCTTACATTAAGACCGCCCGGTTCGACTCCTTATACGCTTTTAGATTATTTTGGAGATGATTTTTTGATCGTCATTGACGAGTCGCATGTGACGATTCCGCAAATCCGCGGGATGTACAACGGCGACCAGGCGAGAAAACAAGTGCTTGTCGATCATGGATTCCGTTTGCCTTCAGCACTTGACAACCGTCCGTTAAAATTTGAGGAATTTGAAAAGCATATGAAACATGTCATTTATGTTTCTGCCACCCCTGGGCCGTATGAGCTGGAGCATACGCCGGTTGTTGTTGAACAGATTATCCGCCCGACTGGACTTTTAGATCCAACCATTGACGTCCGACCTGTTGAAGGGCAAATAGACGATTTAATCGGCGAAATTCAAAAGCGGGTTAAACGGAATGAGCGGGTGCTTGTGACCACATTAACGAAAAAAATGGCGGAAGATTTAACGGATTATTTGCGGGAAATCGGGATTAAGGTGACATATCTCCATTCCGAAATTAAAACGCTCGAGCGCATTGAAATTATCCGCGACCTGCGGCTTGGCAAACATGAAGTGTTGGTCGGGATCAATTTGCTCAGGGAAGGGCTTGATATTCCGGAGGTCTCTCTCGTTGCAATTTTGGATGCAGATAAAGAAGGATTTCTCCGTTCGGAACGTTCTCTTATTCAAACAATCGGACGGGCGGCTCGGAACGCAAACGGGCATGTCATTATGTATGCTGATACAATCACAAAATCGATGGAAATCGCCATAAACGAAACAAAACGGCGTCGTGCGATTCAAGAGGAATATAACCGTCAACATGGCATTACGCCAAAAACGATTCAAAAAGATATTCGCGATGTAATTAGGGCGACATATGCAGCGGAAGATGAAGCAGAATATAAAACGGAAAAGGCTGTGAAGCTGAACAAAATGTCGAAAAAAGATCGAGAACAACTGATAGCCCGTATGGAAAAAGAAATGAAAGAAGCTGCAAAAGCATTAGATTTCGAAAGAGCTGCTGAATTGCGCGATCTAATTTTGGAGCTGAAAGCGGAAGGATGATTGGATATGGCAATGGATAAAATTGTTGTAAAAGGTGCACGCGCTCATAATTTAAAAAACATTGATGTCACGATTCCAAGAGACAAGCTTGTCGTTGTAACAGGTTTATCGGGATCGGGTAAATCTTCTTTAGCATTTGATACAATTTATGCAGAGGGACAGCGGCGATATGTGGAGTCTTTATCTGCCTATGCCCGCCAATTTTTAGGACAAATGGATAAACCTGATGTCGATGCGATCGAAGGCTTATCGCCGGCCATTTCGATTGATCAAAAAACGACAAGCAGAAATCCGCGTTCAACGGTCGGAACGGTGACAGAAATTTATGACTACCTACGGCTTCTTTTTGCCCGTGTCGGGCGGCCGACATGTCCGGTGCATGGGATAGAAATTTCTTCGCAAACAATCGAACAGATGGTTGACCGGATTATGGAATATCCGGAACGGACAAGACTGCAGGTTCTTGCGCCTGTTGTGTCTGGAAAAAAAGGAATGCATGTGAAAACATTGGAGGAAATAAAAAAGCAAGGGTTTGTCCGCGTGCGGATTGACGGAGAAATGATGGAGCTAACTGATGATATTTCTCTTGAAAAAAATAAAAAACATTCCATCGATGTCGTTGTGGATCGGCTGATCGTGAAAGAGGGGATTATAAGCCGGTTGACCGATTCAATTGAAACAGCTTTAAAATTAGGTGATGGAAAAGTCATAATTGACATCATCGATGGCGAAGAGCTGCTTTTCAGTGAACATCATGCCTGCCCGATTTGCGGTTTTTCGATTGGAGAGCTTGAACCGCGGATGTTTTCCTTTAACAGCCCGTACGGAGCTTGTCATGCTTGTGACGGCTTAGGTTCAAAACTAGAGGTGGATTTGGATCTCGTTATTCCAAATAAAAACTTGACATTAAAGGAACACGCAATTGCACCGTGGGAGCCGACAAGCTCTCAATATTATCCGCAGCTTCTTCAAGCGGTTTGCAACCATTACGGTATTGATATGGACATTCCAGTTAAAGATATACCGAAACATCTGCTCGATAAAATTTTATTTGGAAGCGGCGGGGAAAAAATTTATTTTCGCTATGAGAACGATTTCGGGCAAATCCGGGAAGGCTATGTAGAATTTGAAGGTGTGCTCCGCAATATAGAACGGCGCTATAAAGAAACGACATCTGATTTCATACGTGAACAAATGGAAAAATATATGACGAATCAGCCGTGTCCGACATGCAAAGGGCATCGACTGAAAAAGGAAAGTCTGGCTGTTCTTATTAACGGACGCCATATCGGACAAGTCGCTCAATTATCTATTCGTGAAGCCTATCAGTTTTTTGACCAATTGGCATTGACAGAAAAAGAAATGAAAATTGCTAATTTGATTTTAAGAGAAATAAAAGAACGGCTGAATTTTTTAATTGAGGTAGGTCTTGATTATTTAACATTAAGCAGATCAGCTGGTACGCTCTCTGGTGGAGAAGCGCAAAGAATCCGTCTTGCCACGCAAATCGGATCAAGACTGACAGGAGTACTTTATATATTGGACGAGCCGTCTATCGGTTTGCATCAACGGGACAATGACAGGTTGATCCGTGCTCTTCAAAATATGCGGGATATCGGCAATACGTTGATTGTAGTTGAACATGATGAAGATACGATGCTTGCAGCTGATTATTTGATCGATATTGGGCCGGGAGCTGGCGTGCACGGCGGTCAAGTTGTAGCTGCGGGTACACCAAAAGAAGTGATGAATGATGACCGTTCGCTTACAGGACAATATTTGTCAGGGAAAAAGTTCATTCCATTGCCGGTCGAAAGAAGAAAACCGGATGGTCGGTATATTGAAATAAAAGGAGCAAGCGAGAACAATTTAAAAAATGTAAATGTCAAATTTCCTTTAGGTGTATTTTTGGCAGTAACAGGTGTATCTGGTTCGGGGAAAAGTACGTTAGTCAATGAAATATTGCAAAAAGGCTTGGCGCAAAAGCTGAATAACAGTAAAACAAAACCTGGTGCCTATAAAGAAATGAAAGGGATTGAACATCTCGATAAGGTCATCAGCATTGACCAATCTCCGATTGGAAGAACGCCGCGTTCAAATCCAGCTACGTATACCGGCGTATTTGACGATATTCGTGATGTGTTTGCAGCAACGAATGAAGCGAAAGTAAGAGGCTATAAAAAAGGACGCTTCAGTTTTAATGTGAAGGGCGGCCGCTGTGAAGCATGCCGAGGCGATGGAATCATTAAAATTGAAATGCATTTTCTTCCAGATGTATATGTTCCGTGTGAAGTATGCCACGGAAAAAGATATAACCGGGAAACTCTTGAAGTCACATATAAAGGAAAAAATATTGCGGATATTTTAGAAATGACTGTGGAAGACGCACTTCAGTTCTTTGAAAATATTCCAAAAATCAAACGGAAGCTGCAAACCATTTACGATGTAGGACTTGGTTATATGAAACTTGGTCAGCCGGCTACGACAATGTCCGGAGGGGAAGCACAACGGATAAAGCTTGCTTCAGAGCTGCATCGCAGATCTACTGGAAGATCGCTGTATATTTTAGATGAACCGACAACAGGGCTGCATGTTGACGATATTGCAAGGCTCTTGAAGGTTTTGCATCGGCTTGTTGAAAACGGAGATACGGTTCTTGTAATTGAGCATAACCTAGATGTGATTAAATCCGCTGACTATATCATCGACCTTGGACCAGAAGGCGGGGACGGCGGAGGAACAATCATTGCAACGGGTACCCCTGAAGAAGTGGCAGAAGCGAAACAGTCTTATACAGGAAAATATTTAAAACCGATTTTGGATCGGGATCGGGAGAGAATGAAAAATTTCATTTTGAAAAAAGAGGCAGCGGCAAACAGTTAAATAGGCTGTTGCCAGTCTCTTTTAAATGACGAAGAATGTTCCTGAAATTCCTGAAACGGATGGTTTTATTCCATCGGTTTTCAGGAGATGAGTTGTAGATTTTTACTAGCCCTTTCAGCGAAAAATCGAGGAAATACTGATTTTCTTTGATATATGAACATTTCGCATAAAAACAGAGCTTGAGCCCTTTGTGTGACAAAGGGCTCTTTTTTGTGCGCCCGGCATGTACATGAACTATAGGGTGTAAGTCCCGAACCCCGAAGA
>ERZ1673757.64-NODE-64-length-18899-cov-23.004935_pt1 | contig 18899 bp, 15 predicted proteins | sample MGYA00580181_ERZ1673757 | MGnify/ENA primary metagenome ERZ1673757 (study PRJEB41219, sample SAMN04549606) | soil metagenome | isolation source: soil | place: USA: New Mexico, Bitter Lake NWR | collected 2008-11-15 ... | reverse complement strand
TCGACAAATGACAGGCAATCTATTTCAACCACTTTCGCACTTCCTCTTCCGCAAGCCCAGTGAGATCGGCAATATCTTTCGCTGCCATTCCTTTCGCCGACATATGCTGGATCAAATTCTTCCGTTCTTCCTCCCGACCTTGCTTTAGCCCTTGTTTCAACCCTTTTTCCAACCCTTCCTCCATCCCCGCACGCCGCTCGCCAAGAAGATTAGACAATTGATCCCGCAGCCATTTCAGCCGCATTTCATACGCGTAGCGATTTTCCGAACTGACGCTTAGCTTCTCCCACTCTTCCAATGCTTCGCGAATTTCTTGCTCGTTCATCGCCAACACCTCCAGTTCCTTGAGAATCGTCTCATCAATCTCTTGTTTCCGGGCATCCACCGCTGACAGCATCATTAACCAGGGCCACTCCGAAGATCGCTTCACATCACGTCTATATTTCTTCCATTTTACCATAAATTGTGATAAATCAATGGCGTGAAATTCAAGATGCGCGCTCCAAAGAAATTGTTCTTCATCTTCGCGGATATGAAAGATGGTGTGAAACCGATCGGTTTCATGCGGAAAGAGCGGGTAGTTGAGAATTGCAATCATAATGGTGGGAGGAAGTTCGCTGTACCCTTGGCCTTTGAAGAGCGACTGGGAAAAGAGCCTCGCCCAGTAATACAAAATCCGCTCCGGCATATCGTGCTGGTCAATGATTTGAATTTCCACGTTAATCCGCTCGCCTCGGTCGGTCCACACGAGCACATCAAGCCGATTCATTTTCCCTTCTTCGAACTCTTTTGCCAGCTCTGTGTTTTCAAACTGCACATCGATGATACGATCATGACCTGTCCGATGCAAAACCGCATTCAAAAAAGCGGTTGTAAGCTGCTTTCGGCTCGGATGGCCGAACAATTGTTTAAACATAAAGTCCAGTTTTAAATCGAGGTATTCCTTCATAACGGGAATCATCCTTTCGAGGAGAATTTGGAGGGGAGTAGAGATTTATCTAAAGAAAAGCTGAAGTTATTTACAGATTTTTCAGATAAAAGAAAGCGCATCGCCTTCCAAAACGCACTTCTTGACAAATCTCAACCAGCAGCCGTTCTAATGAAAACTTTGCCACCATATATATCCAGAACATATGTTCTTATAATGTTATTGTAATACACTTTATCTTATCTTTCAATCACCAATGATTCGACAAATTTTGAACAGAGCCAAAAACTATACCAAAAGGTAAACCCTTTTAGTCAGTAAGTTCTTCTTCCCTTGAAAATAGATCCTAATTATTTTCTAGATGAGTAATCCTTCCTTATTTTTCAAATGGAGGCGGAAATAAAGGAGTTATTTTATTTGGCTCGATCGAAATAGCAGACAGGATCTGAGAAGAGGCAAGCATGATCCGTGCCTTTCCGCGAAGAAGCATTAGACTAAGTTTCATCATAGTCCGAATCCTTTGACTGCATGTACTTATTGAAAGGGAGAGTGTATGAATGGGTACGAAGACTTGCGGCAAATCAAAACACGTATTCAGGCTGTAACAAATATTCTTCTTCATGAATCATCAGGAAAACTCTTGCATTCTATGAAAATAGATCTCGCGACTCAAAAAACTGTTTTCTGCAAGAAAAAATACAGAGTGTTTCAGTATATCTTATCAAAATTATGTATAAATATATGCGATCTATCCATCAAGGGCTTGGCGTGGATCCTCTGTAGCCATGATTCTTTAGTCAAGCGTCAGCTTCAATAATTTTGGAAAACCAAAAAGGTTATCATGGCCCTCTCTCCATGTATAGCCCCTTTGCATATCACTGCATAAGGATTTTTCGATTCTCTGCCCTTTTATTTTGGAAAAAAACAGGAACCCTAATGAACTGGAAGCTGACTATGAAGTGCCCAGTTATCAAGGATACTAAACTTAGGTTGTAGAAATCCAAATATTGATACCTGAACCATTTGAAATTTAGAGAAATTAAGAACAAAAATAAAAAAATTTTAACTTCTAATCAAGTTTTTTATTTGAACATTTTACATTTTTTTGTTCTAAGAGAAAGAAAAAAGGACTTCACCCCTCATTTGCAGAATTTTTGATGTGGCCAAAACACAATAATTCGCTAGGGGGAAGTCACTTTGTACATTCTACAAGAAAGTCTATTTTCCTTTTTGAAGAAATGTAAATTTTAGATTCTAAAGAAAATTTGCCAAATCTTTTTTAGTGCTCTTGATTTACGTCCCTTTGCTAATCAATTGAAAAGTTCTTCAGCCCAAGGGGGCTGACGGTCATTCTAGGGAAAGGAATTTTAAGAGCTCTTATTGCTGCTCCATTAGAAGGTTTTGATACGTTTACATCCCTTCGTAACCGATTGGATTAAGACATTCATTCCGTTATCAATGCGGTTTAAATATCGGTCGACCTGAACCATCTACCTCTACTTTTAGTACAGTATTTTCCATGAACACACTCAAAAAAATCTTTATATGATCTTGTCCAGATAGGCCAAGCTGAAGGCGTATCAATGGAGGGCATCAGGCTATCGATAGTGCCGCCATTAACGCCTATGAAAAGAACAAGCCTAAAAAACAGAGTGAACAAACAGGCAATGCAAATTGGGGAGCAAAGTTTGATTCTTTTAGCAATAAAATCACTTGGTTTGGCCATAAAGTGCATTTTTCTGTAGATACCATCAGTGAATTACCGATTGCGATTGAAGTAACTCCAACTCATGTAAACGATGGAGAAGTCGACCCAACATTGATCGGAAATGTGACAGATTGTATAAATTTCCAAGTCGAATTCCTGATCATAGATGGTGGATGTAACCAACTTTATGAAAAACCGATTAGTTTCTATCAAATTGAAAATTAACAGATGTTAAAAACACCCTGCAAAAAGTCTTTTATTTATAAATATCCCCTATTGACAAATATTTCGTTTCCAAATACGGTTCAATGCCTTCCACTCCACCTTCACGGCCGATTCCGCTTTCTTTCATTCCTCCAAAAGGAGCGTGGGCAGCAGATGGAGAGCCGTCATTCCAGCCGATAATTCCGAAATCTAAATGCTCATGCAGATAGATGCCTGTTCTATAGTCATTTGTAAAAAAGTAAGCGGCCAGACCATAAGGCGTGCTGTTTGCAATATTAACAGCTTCTTCTAATTCCTGAAACGTTGTGATTGGCAAAATGGGTCCAAATGTTTCCTCTTGCATAATCTTCATGTTCTCATTGACATTTTTGAGAACTGTCGGATAAACAAAGAAATAGCCTTTTTCCCTATTTGCATTGTATTTATTGCCGCATAGAACTTCAGCACCTTTACTGATTGCATCATTGACCTGCGAGACAATCTTATTAAAGCCTTTTTCATTAATAACTGGCCCAATTTGAGTGCCTTTTTCCAAACCATTTCCAACTTTTAATTTTTTAACTTCATTTGTTAATTTTTCAGCAAATTCCTCTACAATGCTTTCATGCACTAGAACTCTGTTTGCACAAATACATGTTTGACCGGCATTTCTGAACTTGGAAGCTATCGTTTGTTCTACCGCCAAATCAATATCAGCATCATGTGCAACAATGACCGGTGCGTGGCCGCCTAATTCCATTGAAACATGTTTAACTGTACTGGCACTGTCTCTGATCAATAATTTTCCTACAGGAGTCGAGCCGGTAAACGTAATTTTTCTGACATATTTGCTTTCCGTAAATATTTTTCCTACCTCACTGCCATAGCCATTCACACATTGAATTACATCCGCTGGTATTCCGGCTTCATGAGCGAGCTCAATCAATTTCATCGTGGTTAACGGGGTATCTTCTGCTGGTTTCACAACGAATGTACATCCAGCTGCCAATGCCGGTGCAGCTTTTCTTGTCATCATTGCGGCTGGAAAATTCCAAGGAGTAATGGCTGCAACCAATCCTACCGGTTGGCGGCTGACAATGATACGTTTGGATTCCGTATTTGCAGGAATTGTTCGTCCATAAAGCCGCTTCGCCTCTTCTGCATACCAATCAATGTAACTAGTTGCATAGTCAACTTCACCCAATGATTCGTGCAAAGGTTTACCGCTTTCCATTGTCATGATCTTTGCAAGATCATCTTTATGTTCTTGGATTTTTTTAGACCAAAGCTTTAATAGTCTCGATCGTTCATGTGCATTTATTTTGGACCACTTTCGGAAACTTTCATGCCCTCTCCGCAATGCAAGATGAATCTCTTCTTCTGTATCTGCCTTTACTTCCTGGATCAACTCACCTGTTGCAGGATTCGTGACTTTAATCGTCGCTGCCATCAAGGTTTACCTCCCTCTGGGTTTTTCTTTGCCGGGATATAATAATATATAACGCCACTGGTTAATGGATTCCCGGCAATTTTATCCTCAGTTTCTTCACCCAGTTCATTGAGCAAAAGCTTTTTCCAATATGGATAACCCTTTATTTAATTCCTCGTCAGTAATAACCAACGGAGCTAAAAAGCGTATAATATTTCCATCAATACCAGCTGAAAGCAATAAAAGACCATGTTCATTCGCATATTTCAGAATTTGATTCGTTTTCTCTTTATTCGGTCGTTTGTTCTGGCGGTTATCTACGATCTCCACCGCTACCATAGCACCTAAGCGGCGAATTTCCCCTACAAACTCATGTTTCGCTTGTAATTCCAGCAGTTTTTTCTCAATCTTTTGTCCCAGTATTTCTGATTTTGTGAGCAAATCCTCTTCTTCGATGATATCAATGACTGCCAGTGCGGCGGCACAAGCTACAGGATTCCCAGCATACGTTCCACCCAGTTCACCCGGATCGGCAGCATTTAAAATTTCCGCCTTGCCTACTACACCGCTTAAAGGCAACCCGGCAGCCAATGACTTGGAAACAGTAATCAAATCCGGGACAACATCAAAATGTTCAATTGCAAATAATTTGCCTGTACGGCCAAAACCAGTTTGAATTTCATCTGCCACAAAAACAATACCGTGATCATCACAGAAGTCCCTGACAAATTTGACAAATTTCTTCGGTGGGATAATAAAACCGCCTTCCCCTTGAACAGGTTCCATTACGATACAAGCAACCGTTTCAGGTGCCACAGTAGCAGCGAAAAACCTCTTGAATTCTTCAATCGTCCAATCAATATATTGTTCATCTGTCATATGATCCGGTTTTCGGTACAAGTATGGATAAGGAGCTTGATACACTTCTGAAGCAAAAGGACCAAATCCGAATTTATATGGTTTGACTTTGCTCGTCATGCTCAACGTCATATTCGTTCTTCCATGAAACCCTCTGACAAATGAAACGACCGCTTGTCTGCCTGTAAATTTACGGGACACTTTAACTGCATTTTCGACTGCTTCAGCCCCCGAATTAAAAAGAATTGCTTGTTTATCAAAGTTGCCTGGAGTAATCTTGCATAATTTTTCCGCCAGCTTAATGTATCCTTCGTACATGATCACATTAAAACCAGGATGCAAAAATTTATCAACCTGTTCTTTTACCGCAGCCGTTACTTTAGGATGACTATGCCCTACATTTAAAGTTCCGATTGCCCCTGCAAAATCTATCCATTCATTCTGGTCAATGTCTACGATGGTAGCCCCTTTTGCATGATGCGCAATACTTAAATTTCCATTGCTCACCCCTTTAGGAACATACTTTTTCCGTTTAGCTTGCAAGTCTTCCATCGTTGTCGATGATGCCATTTTTTCATTGCCTCCTCAAAATCAATATATATACGAATTATGTCAATTTTCTGTTATAGTGAAAAGAACCAGTTTTCTGATTTTTCAGGTACCAGTTAAAACGTTAAACACTCTTTATAAAGCTAGGGACTAAAAACTTAAAATGCACACTGTTCTCATTTACCTTCCAATTCACTTTCTATATAAATTAGAAATCCTTCAAAGGGGATTCTCGTCAAAAGCTAAGTCGACGAGACATCTTTAAATTTTTTCACAGAGTCTTTTCTAGAACCAAACAGATACAAGATTGTTCCGATTCCATACCACCCAAACACAATTAACCATTCCATAGGCCAAACAAGCGCAGATGGCATTCCAGGTAAATAAAAAGTAATAAATATAATACTTAAAATTATGGCGATAACTCCAGTTAATTTCCAATTTCGTATCTTATATGGACGTTCTAAATCAGGTTCTGTTTTTCTAAGTTTCATAAATGAGATGGAAACAAGCATATAACCGATGACAATTCCAATGCCACCAGCATTTACAAACCAGTTTAAAGCTGAATGCCCTAAAAATGGTGCAAAAAAACCAAGTAATCCTAAAAAGATAATGCCATGTGTCGGTGTCTTATATTTTGGATGAATGTAAGCAAACCATTTTGGAATCATCCCTCTCTCCGCCATGGCAAATAAAATTCGACTTCCACCAATAATGAATGCATTCCAACTTGTCACGATTCCGGCAACCCCACCAATCACAAGAATTGTTCCAAACACTGGACTTCTAAATAGATTCGTCATTGCATCAGCAGTAGCAAGTCGGGTAACCTCGAGTTGAGACGGTGTTAATCCAACTGATACCCCATATGCAATTAAAATGTAGAAAACAATGGCCAGTATAATAGAAAAAATAAGTATCCTACCTATTACTTTTGGTGGTGCTTTTACTTCTGAAGCGATTTGCGGGATAACATCGAACCCTACAAATAGGAATGGAATCATGATAAGAACAGTCATCACTCCCCCCACTCCTTCTCCAAGAATTGAATTCGTATGCTCTGAACCTCCATTTGCAAATGCTCCAAAAACTAAAACTAAGCCTATTAAAATAACAGCAATAGTTAAAATATTTTGAAAAATAGCAGCCGGTTTAATTCCAAAATAATTCATCGATGTCAACAACAGCGAACCAAAGGATCCAATCAAAACCCAAGTTAAATAAATATCCCATCCTCCGAGATTCCATAAAAAGAGTTGGTGATCAACAGGAATTATATAATCAATGACGGTAGGTAATGCAACTGCCTCAAAGGTAATAACTGATACATATCCAAACAAGACACTCCATGCAGCAATATATCCCAACCTATCATTAAAGGCTCGCTGGACGAACACTAATCCACCGCCAGTTTCAGGTATTGCAGCTGCTAACTCTGCATAGGTCAGACCAATAAAAGTAACAAGCAGCCCACCTAACAAAAAGGCAATTGCCGTTCCTAGAAAACCTGCTTTACTTATCCAATCACCAGAAAGAACAACCCATCCCCATCCAAGCATTGCTCCAGCAGAAAGAAATAGAACATCGGCTCTTGACATTGATTTTGAAAATTTATTACTCATTACTCTCACTTCCTTTTAAATTTATTAAGAAAGTATTATTATAAAACATTGTAGAAAACAAAAGCTTTGTTCCGTCACATAAGAATACATAATTAGAAAATGCACATTTCTATAACATCTCCACAGCTTTTGCATTAATAACGGAAATCGCATAGACTAAAAACAATTCTAAGGAAAAATAAAAGCCTGAATCCCCTTACATTTTTATCTTCTTTTTATGTCACTATTTCTAACATCATTTATCCTGATAATTTACACCGATAATAAATAATATTATGATAAATACATTAAAAGAAAAGTACCAGTTTTCTGATTTTTCAGGTACCAGAGGGAGAGATAGATCATGATATTTTTTCAAATAGATAAAAAGGATAAGTCAAATCATATCTATCAACAAATTTATAAATCGTTAAAAGAAGCGATTTTAGAGAGAAAGATTCCTACCAATGAGAAATTGCCTTCCAAAAGAAAATTAGCAGAAAAATTAGGAGTGAGCATTAATTCGGTTTCCAATGCGTACGAGCAGCTCCTGGCTGAAGGATATATTTACGCAATTGAAAGAAAAGGCTACTATGTGGAAAATATTACACAGTTCAACAATCAAAAAGAGGCTAAAATGAACTTTCCAGATGATTTAAAAGAAGAATTCTCCAAGAAAGATGAGGGATGGCTTTCCTTATCACATATGACGGCTGACATCTCCATGTTCCCATTTAAAGAATGGATGAAGTGTGAAAAAATAGCAATCAAAAATCACAAAAACGAACTTTCGGACATTTCTCATCCTCAAGGTCCTTACCTTGTGAGAAAAACCATCTCACGTATGATTGCGCTCACACGCGGCGTTAAATGCGAACCAGAACAAGTGATTATCGGCCCCGGGACACAGCCCTTGTTACGTCAAGTGTTGGGCATGCAGAAGGAAAATATAAAAGCTGCAATTGAGAACCCTGGGTATTCTCGCATCTACCAATTATTAAAAGATATGAATTTTGAAGTTTTTCCAATCGATCTAGATAAAAAAGGAATAGACATCAAGAAAGTGGAAGCTTTGAATCCACATTTCCTTTTTATCACCCCGTCACACCAATTCCCGACCGGAATCATTATGCCTATTTCAAGAAGAATTGAACTTTTGAATTGGGCCTCGGCTTCTGAAGGAAGGTATATTGTAGAAGACGATTACGATAGCGAATTTAAATACGGAACGGACAATATTCCGTCGCTGCAAAGCCTAGATCGGAATCAACGAGTGATTTATGCAGGAACATTCTCCAAAACGATCATGCCAAGTTTCCGAATCAGTTATCTCGTTTTGCCTCCCGATTTATTAAGAGAGTACAAAAGACATTTTTCATATTGGATACAGGGAAGCAATACACTGAATTTATTTACGCTTCACTATTTTATTGAAAGCGGCGAGTACGCAAAACACGTCAAGCGCATGAACAATCACTATGAGATGAAAAGAGAAAACCTGATTAAGGAATTGAAATGGAAATTTCGAAATGACATTAAGATTAAAAATGTGCCGGCAGGACTTCATTTCATTGCGGAATTCAAAACGGATAAAGGGTATAAAGAAATTGAAGAAAGAGCAAAAAAAGAAAAACTTGAAATATACTCCATGAAGAGATTCAATTTACTAGGCAATATCGAAGAAGGAAAAAAAATTATTTTGATTATCGGATTTGCCAATATAAAAAATGAAGACATACCAGTTGCCGTAGATAGATTGTACCGTGTTATTTATTAACTTTACATCGGACGAATAACCGCTTTAGGAACAATGCCATAATGTTTTAAAATGATTCATCTTGGTTAAGAATGCTCAATTTCTATTTTCCGCTGTGACCTTTCCCCTTTCACTTATAATATCTGTCCGTAGTTAAAAGAGAACTATCAGCTTTTATACGCACAACCCATTTAAGAGCAAAAGAAATTTTATTTAAAATTTTTCGATCTGACATGACTAAATGGGGAAGGTTCTTAAAAGCCTTTTTCCCACTAGTCATGCTAGAAAACGAAGCACACAACCGAAAAAACTACCTCTTCTTTTAATTCTCTTTTACCTCAATCTCTTATCTTGTCAAATCCTCAATAAATTCACTAACGAAATATTTTCTATTTGCTTTCCTTTATCCTCTCCCGAAAATATCTCCTTACATCTACAACGGTTATGATTCACTCATAAGCCGGCTAAGTCGGCTAATTGCCATAGATCTACATCACGAAACATTTTTATATCCCTATTTCTTGCTAGCTGTACAAAATTCTGTGCAAAGACGCCGTTCACCACTGTCAGCCTTTCCAAAATATTCATCAACATTTACAAAAATGGAACCATCATTCCGGATCGGGAGAGATAGAGGACAAAAGCTAAAATAACAATAAGGAAACTTACCTCAAAGTGAAACTAGGCTATAATGAATGGTAGCAGAAACAAATGAGATGGGTGGATTGATAAACATGAAAATAAAAACATTATTGATTGCTCCCTACCCCGGTTTAAAAGAATTAGCCTTAACTCTCGGTAAAGAACAACAATCCCTGGACATTACAGTTGTACAAGGAGATTTACAAGAGGCTATACCCATTGCGAAACAATATGAAAAAGAAGGTTATGATCTCATTATCAGTCGCGGCGGCACCGCTCAGTTGCTGCGCCAGCATATCTCATTGCCAGTTATTGAAATAAAAGTCTCAGGCTATGACTTATTACGTATATTGACATTGGTCAAAGACTATAACGCACATCTTCACATTATTGGATTCCTAAACATATGCCAAGGTTTTGTTTCTGTATCCAATCTTTTAGATGTTAAAATTCCTTATACCATTATCCATGACCAAGAAGAGGTAGAGGAGGCAGTCCAACAAGCTAAAGCCAACGGCGCCCAAGCGATTATCGGAGACACGATTACTTGCAAGACTGCGGAAGCGAACGGGCTTCAGAGCATACTGATTACTTCAGGCAGAGAGTCCATAATCGAAGCGTTTGAACAAGCAAAACAAACTTATCAAATTATTAAAAACACTGCCAAACAAACAAAGGTATATCAACAACTGCTGCAAAAAACAAAAGAACCTTTAGTTGTTTATGACGAAAATGGCATGATACAATTTACTAGTTCTTCTTTTCAAAAAATATTTCCAGCACCCAAAAATGATTCGGATAAATCTACTATTTATTCGTATTTTCCATTTCTCAACAATGCATGCACACAATTATGCAAAAAAATTGAACCAATAGAAATATTGTACACTTTCGTTACAGATGATGAACATATGCAGTTTCGGCAAGGGTATCTTAAAATAGATAACTCCGAAAACCACCAGTATTACCTGCGGTTTTCAGCCGAAGAGAAGGAAGACCAACAAGATTATGGCCTATCCGTTGCTGCCATACAACCAATCATGACTTCCTTTTCACAGATTCTCGGGAATAGCCAATTGATGAAAGCTGTTATTAAGCAAGGGAAAAAGGCTGCTGCACATAATAAGCCAGTTGCATTATACGGAGAAAAAGGAACTGGAAAAAAAACACTAGCAGGAATCATTCATTGTGAAAGCGAGGCGAAAGATAGTTTTCTGTTGCTCATCCGAGTCTTAGAAGATCATCGCGAGATAGCAGACTATCTCAAGCTTATCTTAGTACATTTGGACATAGGGACATGTGTTTTCGAAGGCGTTGAACGTTTGCGGTTGGAACACCAAAATCATCTAGCGCACCTGATCCACCAGACAAAAGCACGCATTATTTTTTTATTTCATGATAACCCGATTGATTTGTTGCAGCAAAAAAAATTATCGGTTCAAATTTTTAAACAATTTAAACAAAACCAAATTCGATTGCCGTCTCTGAAAGAACACGCGGAAGATTTAAACGAATATGTTCGAAAATTTATTGCGCAATATAACGTCAAATATGGAAAGCAAATCGTAGGCGTGCAGGAAGAAGCGCTAAAATGGCTGTACTGCCGTACTTGGAAAAATAATTTACAAGAATTAAGCAGTGTGATTGAACAAGCCGTCCAGTTTACGAATAATGAGTATATTAATAAAGAAGATTTAAACAACATTTGGAAAAATACAGATGAACACTCTCAACTAGGTTGTTCCGTGATTGATCTCAATAAACCGCTAGCTGAGATTGAAAAGGATATTATCTGGAAAGTGTTACAAGAAGAAGAAATGAATCAGACAAGAGCAGCCAAAAGATTGGGGATCAATCGAAGTACGTTATGGAGAAAGCTGAAATAATGTTGCATAATGCAACATTATTTCAGCTTTATTATTTTTATGTAAAAATATTGTTGATAAATAAAACATAACCTAATAAAATTAAATTGAAAGCGGTTTATTATTATATTATTTATAAAATTGTTTCATTTTAAAACAACAACACAAAGGAGAGGAGAAAGAATGAAAATTAAGGCAACATTAGACCGCATTCCTGGTGGAATGATGGTCGTGCCATTGCTGTTGGCCGCGACAATCAATACGTTCGCACCGAATCTGCTTCGAATCGGCAACTTTACAGAAGCGCTATTCGTCAACAGCGCAAGTGCTTTAATCGCTCTGTTTTTACTTTGCGCAGGAGCACAAATTAATGTAAGAAGCGCAGGCATTGCGCTTGGTAAAGGGTTTACATTACTGTTCGTCAAGTGGGCGGTAGGGGCACTTGTAGGATTAATCGCCTATATAGCAGCTGGTCCAAGCGGTTTATTTTTAGGTTTAACACCACTAGCTATTATTGCGGCAATGACCAACAGTAACGGCGGTCTTTATATGGCGATTGTCGGTCAGTATGGGAAAGAAGATGACAAAGCGGCCTATTCTCTATTAGCATTAAATGATGGACCATTCTTAACAATGGTAGCGTTATCTATTTTCGGCGCAATGGGGTTTGTCGATGGAATGTTTTCCATTGTCTCCTTTATCTCCGTTTTACTTCCAATTGCAATCGGCATGATACTTGGAAACTTAGACAATGAAATGAGAGAATTTTTAGCAAAAGGCAGCGATATGTTAATACCATTTTTTGCGTTCGCCTTAGGAATGGGGATCGACTTTGGGGCAATCATCAAAGGGGGATTAAGTGGCGTATTGTTGGGCGTAGCTACAGTATTGTTAACAGGAACTGCCGGATACTTAATCTTTAAAGCATTCGGCTGGAATCCACTTGTCGGTGCTGCTGAAGGCTCTACCGCAGGAAACGCTGTAGCTACTCCTGCTGCGATCGCGGCAGCGAATGCTTCTTTCGCAAGCGTAGCTGATTTAGCGACAGTCCAAGTAGCGGCAAGTACGGTCACGACAGCGATTTTACTACCAATTTACATCGCGTTTTTGGCGAAACGATTGGAAAAGAAAAATAAATTGCAGCAATACTACCAATTACCAAACTAACCCATAAAGCCCATGTCTATGACTTGGGCTCCTCCATTTAAGGAAGGAGATGCACCATGAAGATCGCAATCATCGCAGATGATTTAACAGGAGCCAACGACAGCGGCGTTCAGCTTGCTCATTACGGTTTAAAAACATCCGTACTATTTCAACTGCATTCGAGCCAACTAGACGAAAACGATGCGGTTGTCATTGATACTGATAGCCGCTCTTTATCTAAGAAAGAAGCCTATGAGAAAGTAAAGGTCGTATCGGAAAAACTAAAAGATTGTTTCCCGATTATCTACAAAAAAATCGATTCCACCCTTAGAGGAAATATCGGAGCGGAAATCGATGCTGTTTACGATGCAATAAAGCCGACATTTATGATTATTGCGCCAGGTTATCCCAAAAACGGAAGAACCACTTATAAAGGATATCATTTTTTACACGATACATTGCTACATGAGACAGAAATATCAAGAGACCCTAAATGTCCAGTTAAAGAGTCGTATATTCCCAGTTTAATTGCCAAACAGACAAAGCGTCCTATAGGGTTAATTGACTATCAAACACTTCGTCTCGGATTTGATAAAGTAAAAGAGAGACTAAACGATTATCGTGCGAATCATATTCCTTACATTGTCTTTGACTCTTTAACTGAAGAAGATTTGTGTTGTATCGCACAATACGTTTGCCACATTAACGAAAAAGTCGTATGGGTCGGGTCGGCAGGTCTGGCTAATTACCTTCCCGAGGTTTATCAGCTTCAAAAAGCAAAAAGAACGATCAAGATTGATCAAAATCGACAGCCCATCCTGCTAGTAGTTGGTAGCGTCAGCCAAGTATCCCGCAAACAGTTAGATCTTGCCCTTTCTTTAACGAATGTCAAAGGTGTACAGCTTGATTCCATAAGATTGGTTAGTGATGACCAAATTCGCTGCGAAGAAATGAAAAAAGCCATTCACCAGGCAGAGGATTGGGTCAAACAGGGTTATCATGTCGCACTATATTCTTCTGCTTCACCCAATGAAATAAAACAGGTACAGGAAATAGGCAAATCGAAAGGATTAAGCACAATAGAAATAAGCAATTTCATTGTTCAAAAATTAGGCGAAGTTGCCTCCACATTGATCAACAAGGGCTATTTTAGAGGGATGATATTAACAGGCGGCGATACTGCAAAACATGTATGCGAGAAAATCGGAGCTTCGGGTTTTGAATTGCTGGATGAAGTGGAAACAGGAGTGCCAATAGCGAAATTAATTCATGACTCAGGAATGCATGTAGTGACAAAGGCGGGAGCCTTTGGTTCGGAAAATACATTTATTCAAGCAATTCACCAATTACAAGGAGTAGATGTCAAATGAAACCTATCATCGGAATAACGATGGGAGATGCTGCCGGTATTGGACCGGAGATTATCGTAAAAGCCCTACAAAACCGATCCATTTATGAGCAATGCAATCCTTTAGTGATAGGAGATGCAAAAATATTAGAACGGGCAGCTAGAATTACCAATTCCAAACTGACCATTCACCCTATTTCATCTGTAAAGGAAGCAACTTACCAATACAGTACAATTGATTGCATTGATTTAAATTTACTTCCTGCCAATTTGTCTTTTGGACAAGTATCAGCAGCTGCAGGAGATGCCGCATTCCAATTTTTAAAACGCGCCATCGAATTAGCGAAAAACGGGGATATTCAAGCCATTTGCACAGCTCCTTTAAATAAAGAAGCCCTGCACAAAGGCGGACATCTATACCCGGGACATACAGAAATTTTGGCCGATTTAACGGGCACTCAAGATTATGCGATGATGTTATCCTCTCCAAAACTTAAAGTCATTCATATTACTACCCATGTCGGGTTAATTAAAGCGATTGAAATGATTAATCCCGATCGGACCTACAAAGTCATTAAACTGGCTCATGAAACGTTGACAAGAGCTGGAAAAGAAAACCCAAGCATCGCCGTGTGCGGCATCAACCCTCACGCTGGAGAAAACGGACTGTTTGGCAATGGAGAGGAAGAGGAAAAACTCATTCCCGGCATCCGAAAAGCACAAGTGGAAGGAATCAATGCAACCGGACCATATCCGGCAGATACATTATTTTACCGTGCGGTGCGCGGAGATTTTGATATTGTTGTCGCTTGCTACCATGACCAAGGGCACGCCCCTATTAAAGTGCTGGGGCTGGAAGCCGGAGTAAACATCACCGTCGGCCTCAAAGGCGGTATCATCCGCACATCTGTCGACCATGGAACAGCCTTTGATATCGCAGGAAAAAATCTGGCGGACGAACGCAGCATGCTCGAAGCCATTCACGCCGCTGTCGAACTGGCTCCGAAAGTTTAAACACCAACCTTTTTGCTTTATTTATCTGTTTTTGGCAATTAAAAAATGTATGAATGACAAAATACGAATATTCCATTCCCTGTATAAAATTTTAGGTCTATATCGCTTGACACGGAGCTTCTGCGGACATGTTTCCTAGCGAAAGGAGCGAGCGCCAATCCTTGCTTCGCAAGGCATCAAGCCTAACATGTCCGCCACTCCATGTAAAATTTCTATTCGGATCATTTATGCTAAATAAGCAGTATGCTCAGATATGGTTGTTCATCTACTTGACCTTAATTTTTTGTCCGGTTAAGTCAATTCATTTTAGAACCAATTTTTAAAATAAGTTCTTCATAAATTTTTAGCGATGAGGCAACAAGAAAGACGAACAAGAGCGCCCAGATGGCGGCTGGTAAGTATTTCTGTTTCCATGATTTCAATGACGGAATAGCTTTCGGCAATGTCCTCCTTAAAACCTCTCATCAGCTTTTCGGCGCGGCAGGCTTCTGTGGCTTTACCTTCTGCAAAAAGAAAATGCCAAGGAGCACCATCATCAAAAGCGATCCCATCGCCAACCGATTGGCAATGTTTCCATATGAATGAAAAAGGAGGGTAATGCTTCCATAAATCGCTGGACCAATGATGGCTGACACTTTTCCAGAAAAAGCGAACAGTCCGAAAAATTGCCCTTGCTTATCTGGCGGGGAAAGTTCGACTATATATGTTCTCGAAGTGACCCACATCGCTCCTAAACTGACGCCGAACAAACTCCCAGCAATCCAAAAAGATAGCTTGGAAAAAGCAAGCACCCCTATCGCCAGTGCGATGCACATCACGATGCCGACATACAAAACCGCTTTTTTGGCTCCCTTGCTTCTCGTAATATAGCCAAAAAGAAAGGAACCGATAATACTCGAAACTGTGGAGACTAAATATAAAAGGATGAACTCCCCTGCCGTAAACCCGGCAATGACTTTGGCATAAACGGACATGATGGCGATCGTCGTCGCCACCGCATCATTCAAAAAGAAATAAGCAATCATGAAAGTAAAAATGTTTTGATACTTTTTCATTTCTTTCAATGTTGCATAAATATCCCGATAGCCTGCAAAAAATCCGGCCTTTCGCTTTAAGGCATCGGCTTTTTCGGCTTCTTCTTTGACAAAGAAAAACAGCGGGAAAGAAAAGAGGAGAAACAAAAGGGCGCTTGGAATAAAAGCCCGATAGTAATCCATTTCTCCAACAAACGGATACACAGCGAGCCCGACAAGCGTTCCGACATATCCGACAGCAACGCCAAAACCGGAGATAAGCGGTATTTCCTGTTTATTCCCCAAACTGGAAATCATGGAATCGTAAAAAACAAGGCTCGAATGGTAAAAAAACTTTGCTGCGACAAATAAAAGCACGATTATGACAAAAGACGCCGGCAATCCAAACATGGCATTCCCAAGATTCGAATATCCGGCAACACCCATAAGCAAAGTTGCCGTAACCGAAAGAGTCGTAAAAATCCCAAGCCATTTCTTTCTTCTCCCGGTCCGATCAATCCATGTGCCATATAAAGGAGAAAATATCACTAAAAAGAAAGAAGCTAACGCATTTGCATACGAAATAAATGTACTGGCGATTTGGTTCAAGCTCTCGCTTTTTCCCACCGTTTCCGAAACATAAAGCGGGAAAAAAATCGTATTCACATTCGAGGAAAAAATCGTATTCGCAAAATCATACAACGCCCACGATAAAATCGGCAACGAAACATACAGTTTCCAGCCCGGCTTTTCATACGCATGCGAGGCAATCTTCTCCACTACACCCTCCCCCATTCTGTCGGTGATAAAACGGCCGCAAACCGTTTATCCCATATATAGATTACTTTGTATATTTAATGATTTTGTTTCATGGATGTAAATTTTTCGAAAGAATACCTCTTGCTTCCGAAAACGATAGGTTTCATTTTTGTCAGAATATAATTAATATTTTAACAAATAAATGTGCATTTGTGTATGAGCATCGTTTTCCGGAGTCAGTCAAGACTTTATTGTAGCTTTTTTGGTTCGCTGAAAACAGGTGTAAGTCATAGGTGTTAGCGAACCATTTTTTGAATTTCCTGCGTAAGTGCTTTTGGACTCTCATCCCTTGCCATGACAGACGGATATGTATACTTTTTTTACCATCCCTTGAGTTCAGACAGGGCATCGAGTGGTGACAGGCACCTGACCCAAGCAAAAAAATAAAAATGGTTCTGTTCGTCAATATCTACAAATATGTCGTACATTTCGTGTAGACAATAAAGTTCGGCAACAAACGCTTTGTAATCTAGGGAGGTTAGAACATTTATTAGAGAATGGCTCTGTCGATAACATAAATCTGGATAGGTTACACTTAGTTGGACAGATTCATTAAGGTCATATAAACTTGATTCAACGTATGTCGGAGGAGAATCAATGATGACTAAAAGAAAAAGAAGAACGTTTACAAAAGAATTCAAAGAACAAATTGTCGGGCTTCATGCATCTGGTAAGCCTAGAGGTGAGATAATTAAAGAATACGATCTAACACCATCTGCTTTTGATAAATGGGTTCGCCAACATAAAGCCACTGGTTCATTTGAAGAAAAGGACAATCGAACACCCGAACAAGAGGAGTTACTTAAACTCAGAAAAGAAAACCAAAGGCTTGCGATGGAAAATGATATTTTAAAGCAAGCCGCGCTGATAATGTCTTGATGCGTAGATGTGATTCGGAATAACGCTCACAAATACTCGGTATCAGCAATGTGCGACGTCCTGCAAATTCCAAGAAGTACGTATTATTATGAAGCGAAGGAACGTGATAACCAGGAAAAAGAACTCACGAAATTAGTTGTTGAAATATTTAAAAGCAGTCGCAATATTTATGGTCAAAGAAAAATAAAAGTAGAGTTGCAAAAACTTGGTTGGCAAGTTTCACGCCGCCGCATGGGTCGAATTATGAAAGAACAAGGGCTTGTATCTAAGTATACAGTAGCTCAGTTTAAACCCACAAAATTAAAAGTAAATGAATCTGAAATTGGGAATGTACTGAATCGAGAATTCAATCAGGATAAGGAATTAAAGGTAGTTGTAAGTGATTTAACGTATGTCCGTGTTGGTCATAAATGGCACTATATCTGTGTTTTAGTAGACTTATATAATCGTGAAATTATTGGCTACAGTTCTGGTCCACAAAAAACTGCTGCTTTAGTTTAACGTGCCTTTGCATCAGTTCCATACAATCTAAATCAGCTTGAGTTATTTCATACTGATCGAGGTAGTGAGTTTAAAAATCAACTTATCGATGATGCGCTTGAAGCATTCGACATTGAGCGATCCCTTAGTGAAAAAGGAAACCCTTATGATAATGCGGTTGCTGAAGCAATGTTTAAAACCATTAAAACAGAATTCGTCAACGATGCTAATTTCCCTTGCCAAGAAGCGCTTGAACTTGCACTTTTTGATTACGTAAATTGGTTCAATAATATCAGAATTCACGGTTCATTAAACTATCGCACACCCGCCGAATATAAACGCGAACAAAAAGCTAAATCATCTGTAATCTGAAGTCTTTTAATCACCTGCATGTATTGTGATGTTCTTGGTTTTTAGAACTCACAATACATGCAGGGGAGCAAGCGAAGCGCGGTAGCTAAAAGATGTAAAAAAATAATAGGAATATGGAATTAAGTGCACAGGAAAATTTGTAAATCTGGAACTAAAAATTTAAATATGACATCCATTGAATCAATGACTTTCCTTAAAAAATATGTACAGTTTAGTGTTGACATTCCATCTGATATTAGGTCAATAAAGTAGACACAAAAAATTTATAGATTTTTTTTCGCAGCT
>ERZ1673757.43-NODE-43-length-25971-cov-19.452076_pt1 | contig 25971 bp, 20 predicted proteins | sample MGYA00580181_ERZ1673757 | MGnify/ENA primary metagenome ERZ1673757 (study PRJEB41219, sample SAMN04549606) | soil metagenome | isolation source: soil | place: USA: New Mexico, Bitter Lake NWR | collected 2008-11-15 ... | reverse complement strand
ATTTGAAAATCCCTATTTTGACGAAAAACTTTGAAATATACTCTTCATAGCTGAACATACTTACATTTTCTTGACTCTTTATGTTTGATTGGTTATAATGAATTAACCATCTAGTTCGTTTTATCATGGATCCATTATAAGTCGTACCTCATGTTGAAATGCAGGCGATCTTATATGGTCTGCATTCTCATGAGTGTACGGCTTTTTTTCTTATGAAAAACAAACAATGAATGGTAAAATCTTTTTTTTGGAGGAAAAAGCATGAACACAGGTAAGGTAAAATGGTTTAACAGTGAAAAAGGGTTTGGATTTATTGAAGTCGATGGTGGAGACGATGTGTTTGTTCATTTTTCGGCGATTCAAGGCGATGGTTTTAAAACGTTAGAAGAAGGGCAAACTGTTGAATTTGAAATTGTCGAAGGCCAACGCGGACCTCAAGCGGCAAACGTACAAAAAAACTAATCCTTTCAAAGTGGCGCCTTATTTAGGTGCCGCTTTTTTTAGAAATTTATAAACATCTCGACTTGAGGATTACTGTTCGATAAAGCAGCATGTGTATAAACATTCTTGATTTTTAAATATATTGGGGAGGTCGAAAGAGGGGAGACCATTTTCGAATATATGTGGTTGACTGTTTTTTAGCTTTTTAGAAATGCAGGGGAACAAATAGTACATAGCGTTTTAATTCGCGTGTAGTTAATGAATGAGAAGGAGCTGTCCAGAAAGTGGCGCCCATTAAAATCATAAACATCGATATGAACGTTTCTAAATATTAAAGGGGTTTGTCTATAAGCCGTAAAAATGACTTATTTGACAAATCCCTTTTAAAATTTGAAACAAACTGCATATCATTCCAGATTCGTCGTGACACCGTTTTTTAAATAGAAACAAGCTAACTTTTTGTCGTAAACGCAGCATTCGGAAGCTTTTTTATTTATTGCTGTTCTTCCAACACCTGTTTTAACAAATCGCCTAAACTTGTGCCAAAAGAATCGTTTTTCGGGCTGTATTTTTGAATTAAAGCCCGATCTTTGCGGTTATTGACTGCCGTTCTCTTTTCTTCCGCTTTTTCAACCACATTGCAGCGGCGGCATTGGAAGTAAACGCCGGCTTTGCCGTTATGGATTTCCATTCGTTTTTTGCATTGCGGACAGCGCCGGTTGGACAGCTTCGGATCTTTTCGTTTGCTATAGCGGCATTCCATGTTCGAACATACTAATAAACGTCCTTCTTTTGTAGAACGTATTTTTAAAAAGGAGCCGCATTCCGGGCACATGGAGCCGGTTAAATTGTGTGCTTTGTAGCTTCGGTCGCTATTTTTTATTTCATTAACGAGCCGTTTCGTTTGCTTGCGAATGTTGTTTAGGAAAAATTCAGGATTTCCTTTTCCCCGTGCGATCGCTTCAAGCTCTTTTTCCCAGCGCGCTGTCAGTTCAGGTGATTTTAGTTCATCATTGACAAGTTCAATCAGTTGTTTACCTTTTTTCGTTGGGTAGAACCTTCCGTTTTTTCGCTCAACCGCTTCTGTTTCGATAAGTCTTTCAATAATATCCGCCCTAGTTGCAGGAGTGCCGAGCCCGAAATTTTCCATCTGCGTAAGAATGTCCGCCTCTGAATAGCGAAGAGGAGGTTCTTCAAATTTTTCTTCTATTTCTACTTGATGAACAGCAAAAGATTGTCCTTTAACTAAAGCAGGGATGTTTCTGTTTTCCGGCTCATCCTGCTGCTTCCCTAAAACGGTTTTAAATCCATTATTCAATACAATTGTCTCTTTTGCAGTGAGTGTTTCTCCGTTCACATCAAAAACCGCATGGACGGTTTCATATTCGTAAGCAGGATAAAACAGCGCCAAAAACCGTCGGGCAATCAAATCATACAGCTTCCTTTCATCAGTGGAAAGCTGGCTCATATTTAGCGGTTCCTCCGTCGGGATAATGGCATGATGATCAGTCACTTTTTCATTATTGAACACCCGTTTTAATAAAATTTTTCCTTTGTTGGAAAGGAGAGGACGGATTTCGTCTTTATAGCCGGGAGCCATTGCCTGTAGTCTATCAAACATTGTCGATTCCATATCCGCAGTTAAATAACGGGAGTCTGTCCGCGGGTATGTGACAAGCTTATAATGCTCATAAAGCTTTTGCAGTATCGTTAACGTTTCCTTCGCGGAAAAGCCGAAACGCTTGTTGGCATCCCGCTGCAGCTCGGTTAGGTCGTATGGCAGCGGCTGATGTTCTTTCTTTTGCTTGCGCTCCACTTTGATGACTGTACTTTTTTTACCATTCAGGTTTGCCAATAGATGTTCAGCCGTTTCTTTGGAAAAAATTCTTTTTTCGCCGTTTCGCTCCCAGATGGTATGAATGGAACCGATTTTTGCATGAATCGTCCAATACGGCTTCGGTACAAATTTTTGAATTTCTGTTTCCCTTTTCATGATCATGGCAAGGGTTGGGGTCTGTACGCGCCCTGCCGAAAGCGGGTCATTATATTTCGTCGTCAAAGCTCTTGTCACATTTAAGCCGATGAGCCAATCTGCCTCTGCACGGCAAACAGCAGACTGATATAATGCTTCAAATTGTTTCCCAGGTTTTAAATGCTTGAAACCGTCACGAATGGCTTTATCGGTCTGAGATGAAATCCATAGGCGCAAAATCGGCTTTTTCCAGTTCAGCTTTTTTAAAATCCATCTTGCAACGAGTTCGCCTTCACGTCCGGCGTCTGTTGCGATAATGCAATCTTTAATGTCCGTTCGTTTCGCCAACAGTTCTATGCCTTTATAATGCCGGCTCGTTTGTCTAATTACTTTTAACCCCATTTTTTCCGGGATAATTGGCAAATCTTCCAGCCGCCATGTTTTATATTTTGGATCGTAATGTTCAGGCATCTTCAATTCAATTAAATGACCGAGCGCCCACGTTACGATATACTTGCTTCCTTCAAAGTGAAATTTATGCTCTTTTTTGCAGCCAAGCACACGGGCTATCTCACGTGCAACGCTCGGCTTTTCAGCTAAAACGAGAGATTTCATATAATGCTCCTTTCTTTCAATCAACAACGTTTTAAGTATAACGGAAAGGAGGGAGGTTTGCATTAGTTGAATGAAAAAGCATAATATGTTTCAGTTTTATATCTCTTAAGGCAATGAATTCTTGTAAAGGTTGTACTATGGGATGATTGACTGTTCACATACAGAGGATGCATGTTCAAATTTAGTTCTTTCGTATTACCTCAAGAAATCAATCACACTCCATTTAGGAACATGTTCGTTTCTTAAAATCAGCAGAGACAAGGAGAAAGCTGGCAATTTTGAAAATTAACAAAAATAAAAGACGAAATATTTTAAAATCTGTTACAATATAGGTAAAAAGGGGTGGATTTGTGGGAGCTTGGCAATTTGATAAAAAAGGTATATATGGTTTCCGCCGCTCACTAACGTTTTTTCCTGACCCTGTAGCCCACGCAATCTGTGATAGGGAACTTCCGGCAAGATATTTTATGTTAACTTGAGAGGGGGGATATATATCATACATACCTATTGAGCAGAATAATTTCTTGATCGCAAGGACTTAAGACGGTGCAGTCAGGAAAAATTAAACCGGCACAGTTAGTCACTCATCGTTTTTCGCTGGACCAGATTTTGCAGGCATACGAAGTATTTCGCAATGCGGCTAAAGAAAAGGCGATGAAAGTCATTTTATAGCATTGCCGTCATTTTAAGTTATGAGTGTTAGTGATCTGTGCGTTTTGCGAATCCTCATGGAACATAGAATAAATCATAATAGTCTAGAGCCTGATATTGATTTCAAGATTATCATCTGTTTGGGAGGCTCGTTTTTACTATTGGTTTTAAACACTCAAGACTTTTCAGTCCCGAATGCTTTCACTTGATTAATGAAAAGATTAGGTTAATAATTGAGGTGCAAAACTTGCATTTCATTATTTTCTGTTTATTCTGTCATTCATAAGCTTTTTGATTCAATTGAAGGGGGAATGTTATGAAAATCGCTGTTGCTGGAGCTGGCGCGGTCGGCGGCTATTTTGGAGCTTTGTTAAAGAAAGCCGGACATGATGTTGTTTTCCTTGCAAGGGGCAAGCATTTAGAGGCAATGAAAAAATCAGGTTTAGTGGTTAAAACGAATGATCAACTCCTCACAATAGACGGTGTTTTTACAGATAAAATAGAGGATTTTGCTGATTGTGAGCTGATACTGTTTTGTGTGAAATCAACCGACACGGAAAGTACAGCAGAACAGATTGCCTCTTTGCAGAATGATCGCGCAGTTGTTTTAACGCTGCAAAATGGAGTCGACAATGAAGAAAAACTCGCTCAAATTTTAGGTGGAAAAAGGCTCTTGTCAGCTGCAACCTATCTGTCGTCACATGTGGAAGAGCCTGGGGTCATAAAGCATAGCGGAAGAGCAAAACTAGTAATCGGTGCTCTGGATGAATCACTCATTTCGTTCCGCGATAAAGTGGCAGATCTTTTTCGTCAAGCTGAAATTTTTGTAAAAACAACAGATGATATCATGCTGGATAAGTGGAAAAAGCTGTTGTGGAATGCAACCTTCAATCCGCTTGCTGCTTTATCCAAAGCGACTGTCGGTGAAATTATGGAGCATAAAGAATTGAGGAAAACAGCTGAAAATGCTTGCCGAGAAGTGATGCGAGTAGCCAATAAAATCGGGATTCCATTAGATGAAGAAATGTTTCATCGCACTTTTGCCAATTCAGGAGCAGCTCTGAAGCATAAGCCGTCCATGCTGCAAGATCGATTGAAAGGAAAAAGGATGGAAATCGAATCATTGTGCGGGTTTATCGTGAAAAAGGGGCGGCAGATTGGTGTTGAAACGCCTGTTCTTCAAACGTTGTACAGCAATTTGCTTTTTCTTGAAACACATCGATGATCCGATGGACAATTCCTATACACATGTAGGATTCAATTCCATTCATACATAAATATCGATCGATTGATAAAAACAGAAAAATAAGACATAAAAGAAAGGACGATTTAGCATGAAAACCATTCCAGATACAGAAATTTATGTAAGGTATTGCGAAACGGATGCGTCAGGCCATGTTAACAATACAAGCTATTATTTGTATATGGAGGAAGCTCGGACTAAATTTTTACAACACATGTCAAAACAAGTAGGGAACCAAGACTGGAAATTTATTTTAGCATCCACAAAATGCGATTACCTTGCCCAAGCGTATGCTCATGAAACATTAACGGTAACTTCAAAAATTACGCGGATTGGAACGAAAAGCTTTTCGATGGAGCATGAAATAAAAAATGCAGAAACGGGGAAATTGATCGCAAAAGGGGAAGCAGTTATCGTTCATTACAATTTTAAGTTGCAGCGTTCTGAGCCTTTAACTCCTGAAATGCGTTCGATCCTTGAACAATACTTAGTAGCTGTTTAATGAGCAAGGCAATTTTGTAAGCCTTATGAGTTGAATTAATATCATTCTGATTAAATAGCTAAAGAAAAAGGATTTTCCGAATGTATCCACCGGAAAATCCTTAAAATTTGTTATTCAAACGCATCACGCACAACTTTTTTGACCGGGTCGACTGCATACCAGCCCCATGTAGATGTATGTCCCTCTTTTGTCTCCGGATCACTGATCACGATTTCATAAACGTGAATAATATATTCGCCTTTTTCATTATCATGATCATATTCAACGTAAACGTTAGAAGTATTTTCAATTTTTAAATACTCCCGAACTAGCTGTTCAGCTTCAGTATGGCTTATAGGACGGCTTTTCTTTGATTCCTCAGCCTTTTTTTGCTCTTCCTTTCTCTTTTTTGCTTCTGCTTCAGCTTTTTGCCGCTCTTCTTGAAGTTTTTTCTCCTGCTCCTGCAAGTATTGATTTTTCGCCGCAGCCGCTTGATTCATGAATTGTTCTGCATTTTTGGTAACGCTGACGATCTTCTCGTTATTTGATGTTGTTTCAGCAATTTTCTTAAATATGGCGAATGCTTCGTCAAACTTGTTTTCTTCCAACAATGCTTTTCCTGACTCAAGTTCAGATTCCATTTCTTTTAAAGCAGCGCTCGTTTTTTCCGCCTCTTCGATTATTTTTTCAGCTTTCGGTTTGAGAATATCAAGAATCTTGGAGGTTTCATTTGAATTTTTGATTTTTTCTGCCAATGATATGGCGGTTTCAAATTCTCCTTTATCAAGGGCAGCAACGCTGTCTTTAATTTGTTTTGTCAAATCCAGCGCCAATTGAGCTTCTTCAGTGTTTTTTTCATGAAGAGCTTTGTTAAAAAACGAGATGGCGTCGCTGTATTGTTCTTTTTTTAGCGCTTCAATACCAGATTCCATGTTGGATTTATATTCTTTTGATGTACATCCGAACAGAAACATCATGGCAAAAATCAAAATGTAGAAAAATAAGTTCCGCTGTTTCAAGTTTTTACCGCCTTTTCTAATATTATTGATTTCATGTAAATTATATCCCTCAAAATACGGCTCTTACAAGAAAAAATTTTATTCAAAACGTTACTAAGAAGTGTAATAGGCAAAGCGTTTAAAAGGAATGATATAAAAAGATTGAAATTCAGAAAGAGATGAACGTGTCAAATGACTTTTATTCAGCAGTCAAACATCGACGCACTTATTACGGAATCAGTAAAGAATCAACTGTTTCTGATGAGCGTATTCAAGAAGTGATCAGCCACGCAGTTCTATATACACCATCCGCTTTTAATTCCCAAAGCGCCCGAGTCGTTCTTTTGCTTGGCGAGCATCATAACAAATTGTGGGATATAACGAAAGAAACGTTGCGAAAAATTGTTCCAGCGGATCAATTTGCTTCAACAGATGAAAAAATAAATTCATTCCGAAATGGATACGGTACTGTATTGTTCTTTGAAGATGACCGCGTTGTTCAAGGGTTGCAGGAACAATTCCCATTATATGCGGACAATTTCCCGATTTGGTCACAACAGTCTTCTGGAATGCTGCAATTTGTGATTTGGACTTCGTTGGAAATTGAAGGATTGGGCGCCTCGCTGCAGCACTATAATCCGCTCATCGATGATGAAGTGAAGCAAGAATGGAATATACCAAATGAATGGAAACTAATTGCTCAAATGCCGTTCGGAAAACCGACAGCTGAGCCCGGTGATAAAGAAATAAAACCAATAGAAGAGCGATTGAAAATATTTAAATAAGATGCTTTTGTTTTCAAATTGTTGTCACCCCTTTTCAAAAAGTAAAGCTGAAAAGGGGTTTTGCATTTGAAACAATTCAAACCGAAAGGAGAAAAAACGGCTGTTCTTTTTTTATATTGGAAGGAGTGATATTTTTTCTTTGACACTTATGATGTAAAAATTTTTTCAAACGTTTCCTACTTATTATCAAAAAAGAAAATAAAGGTGAGCGAAACAATTGCTTTTTTCTTCATCTTCCTTCACTATGGTAATGTACACTAATATAAATATAAAGACAACAATTGCTTCATTTATGGAAAACACTCTTCAAGTTTCATCCCCATCAAGTGTATATTCTTCCTATTTACAAAGAAAAAATATAACAATAACATGTATTAAGCAGTCTATTTGTATCGCTAAATAATATAGAAAAATTGTTAGAAAGAAGGATTTATATGGGAGAAGAACGAGACCTGGCACAGGAAACCTTCAATAAAGTGCCGCTCATGATTGTGTTAATGTCCGGCGCTTTTGTTGCCATTTTAAACCAAACGTTGCTTGGAACTGCTTTGCCGCATTTAATGATGGATTTCAAAGTTGATGCCAATACAGTTCAATGGCTGCAATCGATTTTTATGCTTGTTAATGGGATTATGATACCGATCACCGCGTTTTTGATTGGTCGTTTTACGACAAGAGGACTGTTTCTTACAGCCATCGGAATTTTTGCTGTTGGAACTGCAATTTGTGCAATTGCTCCTAATTTTTCTGTTTTAATGGCAGGGAGAGTGGCGCAGGCTGCTGGTGCCGGAATTATCATGCCGCTGATGCAGACAATCTTGTTTTTAATTTTTCCCGTTGAAAAAAGAGGAACGGCAATGGGGATGTTTGGACTCGTTATTGCATTTGCGCCGGCAATTGGTCCGACTTTATCCGGTTACCTTGTAGAGCATTTTGCATGGAGAAGCTTGTTTTATGTGCTCTTACCTATTGTAGTCATTGATCTTATCTTAGCTTTTTTCATCCTGAAAAACGTTACGCGGCAAACTTACCCAAAAATCGATATTTTATCCATCATCCTTTCAACGTTAGGGTTCGGTGGTTTATTGTATGGATTCAGCGCAGCTGGAAGCAGCGGCTGGGGGAGCGGTCAAGTTATTTTATCGCTCTTCATCGGTTTGATCACTCTTACTTGGTTTATAATTAGACAACTGCAATTGGATGAGCCGATCCTGGAATTCAAAGTATTTAAAAGCAAGACATTTTCGATCACAACTGTTTTAGGCATGATTGTGTTTATGTCTATGATTGGCGGAGCAGTTATTTTGCCGATGTTTATGCAAAATATGCTGGGATTTTCAGCATTTGAGTCCGGACTGGTGCTCTTGCCAGGCGCACTTGTCCAAGGTGTGGCCAACCCGATAACAGGCAGATTATTTGATAAATTCGGTGCCAAATGGCTGGTGATTATTGGATTTTTTACCTTAACGATCACGACGTTTATGCTATCACATCTCACCTTACATACAACTTTTACCTATTTAGCGGCAGTAAATGCTTTCAGGATGGTCGGTGTTGCGATGGTCATGATGCCGGTGACAACCGCTGGTTTAAATCAACTGCCTACATATTTAATTTCACACGGAACTGCGATGAACAACACAATGCGGCAAGTAGCTGGTGCAGTTGGAACAGCTTTGCTTGTGACAGTCATGACAAATACAGCGTTGCCTGAAAAAGGTATTGAAGGAATGATACATGGAGTAAATATATCTTTTGTAGTGGCAGGTATATTCTCTGCGATCGCTCTCATCTTATCGTTTTTTATGAAAAATTCGCAAGCGGCAAAAGACGAAAGTCTAAAGGAAAAAGAAAACAAGCAAATTGTGAGCGAAAGCTAATTTTTTCTTGGCAATAGCTAAAAAATAAAGCAGAAGCAGGGTAAGCCCTGCTGCTTTATCGTTTTATGTCTGCTGATTGTTCATTTGATTGCCAGCCGGTTGATAATGATTGATGATCGCTTGAGCAGTATTTTGCTGAAAGACCGGCACTTGATAATAACCTTTTTGGTTCATATATTGCCAAACTTCATAAGCTTGCTCTGCGCAATTTTTCGCCCCTTGGAGCACGACATTTCTTAATTCCGGATCTGAGCATTCCAATGCAGCATGCATCCTTAATGCTGCTGACGCTTTTAAACATCCTAACATTCCTGACGCAACATCATGGTCGTTCATCTCGTTTATTGAGCTGTTGGGAGCTTCCGGTGTTCCGCCTGACGCGCCAAAGGAAGGGCTTGCATTTTTCAATGGGCGGTAAGTGCTGAAATTTTGCTGACTGCTCTTGTTTCTTACTATTTGAACGATTGAATTGTATTCATTTGTCATAAAAATGATTTGATTTTGCAAAATGTTTTGCAGCTCTGGATCTTTGCAATGGGCTGATAAAGTTGAAATTGGTTAATTCCATCAATTGTGTTTGTTAAAACTTCATGTACTTCCATTAATTCATGAGCACCTAATGGATTCATACCTTCAATCCCTCCTAAGTAATTTTTTAACAGTTAGTATTATGTTTGAAATTTTTCATTTTATACAAAAAACCCCTCAGTCTGCGATACTGAGGGAAAACTTTTAAGAAATTATTTTTACACGCTCTTTTCCAGAAAAGCTTTTACATACTAGCATCTGACTAAATCTATTAGAATAATTTGTACGTGCTTGTATCGTTCCTTGTTCATCCATTGTGAGGATCCATCCTGCAGGCAATTCTCCTTCAAAATATTCAATGAAAGATTGAAGCTTTTCAGTCGATTCAGGGATCGTTACATACCCTTCCGTTAGTTGATACCATAAATCTCTGACAGAACGAAGGGCTTCTTTTAGTTTATATTCTTTTTCCAGTTGTTTGACACTTCGATAGATCATTTGATATTCACTCCCTAATAAAAACTTATAACATTGAAGAGTGAATCACTATGAAAAAATTTTTCCAGTTGAAGGTAAAAAAGCCAGACAATTTGTATCTATAGCCTATTGTGTGTGTATCTATTTGCCATCTTCTTGTCATTTGTTGTATACCCAGCCGATGCTTCGAATCCAGCTATTTTTCATAGATGTAACTGTCTATTTTGTACTGAAGCTTTCTTTTGATTTTTCTAGACCTCTTTCATCTTTTGGGCTGCCATCAACCGAGCGGAAAGTGACTTTCTAGCAAAGCAAGCTCTTTGACCGATTATACAGTGATTTTCTTGTAAACAGGAAATCTTTACAGCGATCAGGATGATTTTGATAAAATAGGTAAGAGAAAAATAAGAAGTTTCTTTATTATTTTAAAAAAAGAAAGGAATTGGGATGAGGATATGAAATGTTTTTCAATTGATTTAGATGGCACACTATTAAATTCGCAGCATGAAATTTCACATGAAAATTTATCAGTTTTACATGAATTGAAAAAGCAAGGACATGAAGTCATTTTAAATACGGGGCGTGCATTTCCGGACGTCATCAAGATTAAAGCGGTTGAAGAGCTCCAAGTGCCGATTTTTTGTGTTAATGGGGCTGTATTATATTCCGATAAAAGAGAGCTGATGTATGAAGCAACAATAGATGAAAAAACGTTTAAAGAAATTTTTGCAGCAGTAAAAGCTCTGGATGTCGGAATTCTCGTTTACACCAATCAGGGTGGCTTTCCATCCACTTTACCGCCTTTGCATAAGCTGAGCTGGAATGAGATCGAAGAGATGTTTCGCCAATTTGATTATGACTCTATTTTCAAGCTGGAAAATGTAAAAATCTATAAGCTGATTGGATTAGTGAATCATGATGAAACGGAAAAAATCGATCGAGTGAAGGAAGATTTAAGCGAAAGAAGCGACCTATCCATTGCCTCATCATTTCCGAATAATATTGAAATTACCTCCAGCGAAGCGCATAAAGGAAAAGCGATTTTACGCTATCAAAAAATGAAGAAGCTGACATTTGAAGAAATTTATGCGTTTGGCGACGGAGGCAACGACATTGCCCAATTCGAGATCGCGACCACATCGGTTGCAATGGGAAATGCTCCAAAGGAAGTGAAAGAAAAGGCCGATTTTGTCACGAAAACGAACGATGAGAACGGCTTTGCCTATGCGGTAAAAGAACTGTTGAAGGCTATATCAGTTTAAGCAATGCTTCATGCTGACCGAAAGAATTTATGTAAAGCAGGAAGCCGCTTATTTTACAAAACGATTTTTTTCATTTTTGGCTTAAGTCAATATATTGTTGCAGCGGGAAAAAGACTCGCAAAAAAGGATTCTAAATTTAGTGAAAGCTTATCAAGATATGCCAGATATTTATTCCTTGTTTTAGCAAATGTTTTGGAATCTGCCTTCTATTTGGACTTGTATTAGAGAAAAGTCCGCATTGGAAAACTAGCTTAATAGTTTTCCTTGCTGGAAGGCAAATTTGTTTGAAAAAATATTATCGAAATTTGCAAAAAAATAATGAACGTTTTGGACATATTGCTAAATAATTTGTTACTATATGTTATCATAGAACTGTTAACAAATGATGGGGGAGTGATACATGTGGCGATGCCAAAATATATAACAAACATCGACAAAATTGAACAAATCCCAAAAGAGGAACGGGAAAAGCTGAAGCCGATCACAGAAAAATATGTGTTTCGGGTCAATGATTATTATTTAAGCTTGATCGACTGGAATGATCCGAACGACCCTATCAGAAAATTAGTTATTCCAAATGAAGGAGAAATGCGAGAGTATGGGAGGTGGGACGCATCAGATGAAGATACAAACTATGTCGTTCCTGGCTGCCAGCATAAGTACAAAACAACAGCATTGCTGCTAGTTTCTGAGGTTTGCGGAGCATATTGCCGCTATTGCTTTCGAAAAAGATTATTTAGAAGTGATGTAAAAGAAGCGATGGCAGACGTACAGCCTGGTATTGACTATATTCGCAAAACTCCTGAAATCAACAATGTTCTTCTAACTGGAGGGGATCCTTTAATCCTTGCTACGAAAAAATTGCGCATGATCATTGAAAGCTTACGAGAAATCGAGCATGTAAAAATTATCCGCATCGGCTCCAAAATGCCTGTCTTTAACCCTATGAGAATTTATGAAGATGAATCTTTACTCCAACTCATTAGAGAGTTTTCATCTCCTGAAAAACGAATCTACATTATGGCTCACGTCAACCATCCGAGAGAAATTACGAAAGAAGCAAAAAAAGCTTTTGAAGCGCTCCATGATGCCGGAGCAATAGTGGTCAACCAAACTCCAGTATTAAAAGGAATTAATGACGATCCTGTTGTTTTAGGCGAATTATTAGATAAGTTATCATGGGCGGGAGTAACACCTTATTATTTCTTTGTGAATCGACCTGTTGCTGGCAACAGTGACTTTGTTTTAACATTGAAAGAAGTTTACGATATCGTTGAACAAGCAAAAGCAAGAACGTCAGGTCTAGGCAAGCGCGTCCGCCTGTCAATGAGCCATACCTCTGGGAAAATCGAGATTTTAGCTATCGAAAACGGAAAAGCGTATTTGAAATATCACCAATCTAGAGATGGCAATTATGGACAATTTATGGTGCTTGATTGCCCTGATGACGCAACATGGTTTGATGATCTGCCTGGCAACGAAAAGTATTGGAAAAAACCGAAAAAGAAAACAGACCAAGTTGTTTCAGTCAATGAATTGCCAGATCATCCTAAAAAAATAGCACAATAAAAAGTGATGGACAGGGGCTGTCTAATAAGTCGATTTTCCGGCTTATAGACGCCCCTTAATGTTTTAGAGACGTTGATATATCGACGTTTATGATTTTTTGTTTTCGATAGGGATTTGACTTTCTGGATAACCACTTTTAAAAAAATACATTATAAGAAAGGCAATTTATGACGTGAAAAAAATAACGAAAAGAAGGTACAGGTTGTTCTTGTGAATGAAGTGGAGCTGATGAGAATTTTGTTCAATAATAGCATGTATGATGCATTTGTATACAATAGAAGATTTTACCCCTTGGTATGGCCGTTCAGATATTATAGCAAGAGAATTTTTTTGCAAAAATTAGGAAGGCGATAAATTGAAGGGAAGTCTGTGCAGAACAGCACACCGATTCATCAGTTTTAATCGAAAAGAATTGAAAAACGATGAAATTTGCGGTTGTTTTTATTGTTTAAAAATATTTCATCCTTCTAAAATGGTGCGATGATGAAAAAACTGCCATTTGCCCTTTTTACGGCACCGATTCAATGATCGAGCAAGTTCCGGTTATCCTATCACAAAAAGTTTTTGAACCGCATGTGTAAGGAATGGTTTTAGTCTATTAAATTATTTATCATTTGGAATGAATTAGAAAGTTGAGGAAATGAATTTGAAAATCGGAAAAATGGCTCGAATGTACTTTTAGACCGAGTAAGTGTCCTGTAATTTTTTTCTACAAGACTTTTTACATCATTTTAAACACCGTCATCTCAGAAGTAATGAAGATTTCGAAACGGCGCCAAGCGTTTTATATGAATTAACGAACATTTGTAAAACTAAACGGAAGCGATATTGTAAAGACAATAAGACCCTTTTTTTAGCAGCTCCACAAATAAGCGGGGGATGAGTTGTATTTGGAAAAGAAACAGCTTCTCCCATCATCGTTACAAAGAAAATTCCAAAAGATAAAAGCTTTGCTTCTTTGTCATACGTGTATGATTTCTTCAGAACTTTTTTAAAAATAATCTGAATGGATTGCGGCTGCACAAAGGCGCCGGAAGAGAACGGTGCAAATGTCTGTAACCGCCACCCATTATTTAGTAAATCCTGATTATTTCCTCATAATTTTTCTTCAGTTTTCCTGAAAAACACCGAACTCCATTTGTATTCAAGCAGAATCATTCCTCTTTTCATATGTCATCTTATATACGAGAATATTGAAGGGAAAAGTTGCAGTTATAGACGAAATACCGCTTCTTTCAATGAAAAAAGAAGGGTTTTCGGAAAATTTTGCGAATACTGGAAGAGAAATTTTTTTATGAAAGGATGTGCCTGTCTGTATGGAGAAGGAAAACGAAATATTACGGCATTTGCCAAGAGGGAAAAAGTCAATGTCAGATATTTCAGGCTACAGTTATATATCATTGCTGAGAAAAGGAAAAAAAGCTTCTGTTTATCGGGGGATACGCGATCGTGATCATCAATGCGTTTTGCTGAAAGTTTTAACATCACAATCCCCATCGATAATTGATCATGCATCTTTTTTGCACCAATATGACTTCTACTCGCAGCTGAAGATGAAGGAAATTGTGACGCCTATAGAAGTTGAGCAATTGGGGAACACGTATGCACTTGTTTACCGAGATCCTGGGGGAATGTTATTAAAAGAATATATCAAAATTCATCGTCCACGAATTAGCGAATTTCTTCAAATTTCTTTACAACTTGCAGAAAAATTAATCGTCCTTCACGAACAAAACATTTCCATCACTATACTAAGTCCAGCTCACATTTTCATTCATCCTGAAAAACTAGATGTGCAATTTTTTGATATTGGAGGAGCCGAAGAGGATGATGAAATTTACGATATTTATCATTCGCCGGAACAGAGCGCACAAATCAATCCATCCTCCAGCCATCTCAGCGATATTTATTCGCTTGGTATCATTTTCTATGAACTATTAACTGGCCGTCTGCCTTTTGACGTTGACTCTGATTTTGAATGGATGCATGCTCATATGACAAAAAAGGTCATTCATCCGTCTGAAAGACGTCAAGATGTGCCGAATGTGGTTTCCGACATCGTTTTGAAAATGCTTGCAAAAGCACCTGAAGATCGTTATCAGTCGGTTTTCGGACTGAAAGAAGATATTTTCCATTGCTTAAAGATGCTGGAACAAAACGGAACAGTCCAATCATTTCAGATTGCCCGATACGACTTTTCTTCACAATTTCAAATTACAAGCAAGTTATACGGAAGGGAGAAAGAAATACAAAGCTTAATGGAAGAACTGAAAATGGTTCGATTTGGTTTGACGAAAATGGTGCTTATTTCAGGAAGCGCCGGAACAGGAAAAACAGCGCTTGTGAATGAAATTGAAAAGTTATGCGCAAAAGAAAATGGTTATTTTGTTTCCGCAAAATTTGATCAATTTCAGCGGGATATTCCATATGAACCGTTTATTCGCGGATTTCGTCAGCTGATTAATCAATTATTGGCGGAAAGCAGAGAAGAACTTCAACGTTGGAAAAGAGAGCTTCTTGAACATTTAGGTTCAGGAGCGGCGGTTATCACGGAGGTCATTCCTGAACTGGAACTGTTGATCGGCAAACAAGACGCTGTACCTTTATTGCCTTCTTCCCAATCGAAGCTTCGTTTTCATTGGGCATTCAGGCGTTTTATGCAAACATTTGCGAAAAAAAGCCATCCATTGTTATTCTTTTTAGATGATCTTCAATGGTGTGATACAGCATCGCTAGAATTGCTGCAATCCATACTGAACGATCCAGAGTTTGAAAGTTTGCTCATCATTGGGGCTTATCGCGATGATGAAATGAAAGAAGGACATCCTTTCTTAACGAAATTAAAAGAAATGAAAAGAAGCAAAGAAAATATTAGGGAATTTCCACTCGGCATGCTGAATGTTGATCATATTAACCAAATCATTGCGGAAACGTTGGGATGCAGCCCGGACGATGTTCGCGAGCTTGCCATTGTACTATATGAGAAAACAGCGGGAAACCCATTATTTTTTAAACAGCTTTTCCAAACAATATACGATGAAAAGTTTCTATGGTGCAACTTAAAAAGAGGAAAATGGGAATGGAATCTCAACAAAGTGAAGGAGCAGCCCGAATACGATGAAATGATCGGATTCATTGTCAGCAAAATTGAAAAACTGTCGCCGTTAACCCGAAAACTTATCTTGACAGCTTCCTGTCTTGGACATCGCTTCGATTTTCAGTTTTTGTCTTTTCTTCATGATGGAATCAATACGGAGAAAATGACCGACGCATTGTCCGAAGCAGTCCAGGAAGGGATGATAATCCAGGTTTCAGATCAAGGAAGGTATCAGTTCATTCATGACCGTGTCCAGCAAGCTGCCTATTCATTGCTTGATCACAGGAAAAAACAAGAAATTCATTATAAAGCAGGTCAATTTCTTTTCAAAAGAACTAGTAAAGAAGAACATGAAAAGTTTTTTGAAATGATCAACCATCTTAACTTGGGCCGGAGGTTCATTCAACATCCCGAAAGAAAAGCAGATTTGGCTGAGCTCAATTGGTCGGCGGGTGAAAAAGCGAAAAACGCAGCATTATTTGATCAAGCATTGAATTATTTTAAAACGGGGATTGAATTGCTTCCCGAAAATTATTGGGAAGTCAGTTATGAATTAAGTTACAAGCTTTTTCTAGGAAAAGGGGAAAGCGAATATTTAAATGGACTTTTTCTTGATTCGGAAAGGACATTTAATGAAATATTAATCTATGCCAAAACAAGGGAAGACCAATTAAAAGTCTACAATATGAAAACTTTGTTGTTTTCTCATCAACAGCAGTTTGAAAAAGCGGTTGAGGCAGGGTTAAAAGGCCTTCGATTATTCGGATGGAAGCTGCCGCGTCATCCGAGTAAGTTTAAAGTGATTCTCGAGATGATCCGAACGAAAAAAGCGGTCGGAACTCGTTCCGCAAATGAACTCACAACTTTGCCGACGATGACAGACAGGAACAAACGTTTACTAATGGAGATTTTAATTAATTTGAACAGAGCCAGCTACCAGTATGATCAAAATCTTGTCAGCATTCTCATACTCCGGGCGCTCCGGCTTACATTACGACATGGAACGACTGATGTGTCCGCACTTGTTTACAACAATTATGCACTATTTTTAAGCGCCGGTTTTCAAGATTATGAGGGAAGCTTTCAATTTGGACAGCTTGCTTTACACACAGCTTCTCGATTTCAATCAAAACACCTAATGGGGCGGGTCGATTTCGTTTTTGGCACATTTGTGAACCACTGGAAAAAAACGATTGAGGACAATCTTTTTTATATAAAACGTTCACAAAAACATTGCGTTGAATCCGGCAACCTTCATTTGGCCGGGGAATCGAGCTCATTTCTGGTCATTACAATGTTGATTAAGGGGGAACCGCTCAATCAGTTGTTAGTAGAAATTGAGAAGCAGCTAGAGTTTGTTTTGCAAATTAAAATGGAACATTCCATTATGTTTTTAAAAGCGGTGAAAACTTGGCTGCAATGTCTCGTTCATCCTCATGCGAAATTTACTATGTATGAAGAAAGAGAAAATCTAGATGAATCATCGATTATCGTTTATGATACCATTCAATTGAAAATCGCATTTTTGTTAAAAGAAGACGAGCTGGCATATCAACTGGCGGTCCGTCTTGAAAAATTGGTCACAAAATCTCTCGTATTGATCATTTCGCCTGAATTTTACTTTTATCATAGTTTATTGTTAATCAGGCGTTGCGAACAGAAAGACAGGAAAAACATGAAAATAGTTAAAAAACAGCTGAAACGGGCTTTGAATCAATTTAAAAAATGGTCTGAGCATTGCCCTGACAATTTTCGACATAAACAGCAATTACTTTTGGCGGAATGGGACAGATTGCAAAAAAAAGAGACAGAAGCCATGAAATGGTATGATGAGGCAATTCATTCCGCAAAAACTTCTTCTGACATTCAGATTGAAGCACTCGCTAATGAATTGGCAGGGGACTTCTATGCCAAAAAAGGCATGCATCGCATTGCGCAAACATACTTACGTGAAGCGCATCGATGTTATCGGCTGTGGGGGGCGCACAACAAAGCGGAACTGCTGCAGCACGATTATCCTGAATTTACTTTGATTGAGGAAACAAATCAAACAAAAAACGATCATAAAAGCATGATAACGTGGGAAGGGACCAAACGAACAAAAGGTGAGGAACGGGGCTTGTCCGCCATCATTCAAGCAGCAGCCTCTTTGTCTGAGGACATGAACTTAGAGCAATTGCTCGGGAAATTATTAATGCTCATTGCCAGATTTAAAGGGGCTGAAAAGGTATGCTTCATCAGGCCAAATGGAAAAGAAACCGTTTTTTCGATTGAAAAAGTCATTTCCACACATGGCGAAACAAACGAAATGGATCAAAACGTTGGCGAAAACATTCCGATTTCTGTTATCCAGTATGTGCACCGTATAAAAGAAACGATAAAGCTCCAGGATGCAGTAAATGATTTTACTTTTTCAAAAGATCACTATATTCAAAAAAACAAAGTCAGGTCAGTGTTATGTTTTCCTGTCGTCCAACAAAAAACGGTCAAGGGGATCTTTTATTTAGAAAATAATCAGTTAAAAAACGCCTTTGAATCCGAGAATATGGAAGTGTTGACAACCATCGCATCACAGGCTGTCTATGTACTTGAACTGCTGTATTCATTTGGAAAAGAAACAAAAATCGCAGTCGAGAAAAAAGCAGAGACGATCAAGAATGAGTTGGTTGATCCGTTGACAGAACGCGAATTGGAAGTGTTAAACCTTGTTTCAATCGGCTTAACGAATAAAGAAATTGCAGAAAGACTTGGTTTGGCTGTCGGAACGGTAAAAGTCCACTTAAACAATATTTTCAGCAAATTGCAAGTAAATCGCAGAACAAAAGCAGTGGTCCAAGCAAAGGAGTTAAACTTGTTGTAAGAAATGAGCAAAAGTGGCTCATTTTTTTTTGCGAAATTTGCCCATCTATAACTTTTGATATATGACAATTTCAAGAAATCAATGTATTGTGTTTTCAGTGACAGATGGAAAGGAGGATGGATATAAACATGAACAATAAAGAATTGGAAGAACAACAAATATTGGATATAGAATGGGTTGAGCTTATATTAGAAGCTAAAAAACTCGGATTAACAGCTGATGAAATTCTTCATTTTTTACATAACAGTGAATTTTATAAATATTGGATGAAAAAAGATATATCTACAAAATAATTAAAATAAACTAGAGTATGCATCCATGAATATTTTTAACTGTCAATTTAAATCACTACTTTCAACAAGATGATAATACAGAACGTATTATTCTAATAAATGAAATTACATAAAGCATATGACTAAAAGCCAAGAAATGGTGGTACTGTTCATTTAGTAAATAGTTATGTACGTTTTGATCGAATGACAGGAGATGGATCGTGAAAAATGCCTAATATGCACTTATTCACACGTAAATACGAGTGACTTCATGAATTTGAAAATTGTTCAATTGTTTGGGCTGGCTATTACAAATGCAATGGACAACCCCATTTACGCTATAATCCCTTTTATAAAGAAATAAAAAGGGCCTTATGTGAGACAAAAGGGAACAAACTCAAAGTCTAGGCAGAAGGAGTGTTCAGTTATATTAAAGGCATCGGTGCTTCAGCCGTTTTTCGCTAAGATTCTGGAAAAAGCGATATTGTGTTTTATCTAAAACGGCAAGGCTCACAACTTCCTAAAGATGGAAGGGAAATGCTCCTATTACTGTAAAAAACCACAGAAATTCATTGAAGAGTTCTGTGGTTTCATATTTTTTAAGGAGCTTTTAAAAAGAACCCGTTAACTAACGGCATTATGTCGAGTAGACATGAAATGGAGAATACTTCAAGTTTTCATTCAAACTCAATGTCCGGCCTTTTCCTCGTTGCAAAAGTCTCTTCAGAAAATATCCACAAAATTCCGCAAATGCCGTTATCTTTTTCTATTCATCTTTTGCACGTTGGCTCCCTCACTGCATTAAGCTTTGAGAAAATATGCATTTTGTTAAGGAATATTCATTTCCAAGTGTGCATGTCCGTCAGCAAAAGCGAATATGATAGAAAACGATATATGACATTTATCATATTTTGAATATGACATATATGACTACACAGATCGATTTCCCTCATTTATGATTAGAAATATCAAATAAAGAAGGGAATCGAAACATGATGAAACAAATGCAAAAAAAATTAAGAAAGCAAATGGCTCCTTATGAAAAACCTAACACGATGAATAGTGTTTGGCAGTTGGTCAATACGACTGTGCCGTTTTTTCTGTTATGGTTTTTAGCTTATCAAAGCTTATCCATTTCTTATGTTCTTACTTTCGCTATTTGCATGATCGCAGGTGGATTTTTAGTTCGACTTTTCATCATTTTCCATGATTGCTGTCACTATTCCTTTTTTAAAAACCGCCTTGCCAATAAAATTTTTGGAACAATAGCTGGTATTTTAACGTTGTTTCCGTACAGCAAATGGCAGCACAACCATTCAGTCCACCATGCAACCAGCTCAAATTTAGATAAGCGCGGAACAGGGGATATATGGGTTTTGACAGTTGATGAATATTTGTCAGCACCGCCTTTAACTAAATTCGCCTATAGGGTGTATCGAAATCCGTTCGTGATGTTTGGGCTAGGACCGATTTACGTTTTCCTTATTAAAAATCGGTTTAACAGAAAAAATGCGAGGTTCAAGGAACGCATCAACACATATATAACAAACATATCAATCGTTGCCTTAGTTGGACTGCTTGGTTGGACGATCGGATGGGAGCCGTTTCTTATCATTCAAGGCACAATCTTTTTCATTTCAGGCTCTTTAGGCATTTGGCTTTTTTACGTACAGCACACATTTGAAGATTCTTATTTTGAAGAAGATGAAAACTGGGAGTATGTGAAAGCAGCTGTTGAAGGGAGTTCATACTATAAGCTTCCAAAACCGCTGCAATGGCTTACTGGAAATATCGGTTTTCACCACGTCCATCATTTGAGCCCAAGGATACCTAATTATAAGCTGGAAGAGGCACACAATCAAACGTATCTTTTACAGAATGTACCAACCATCACTCTAGCGACAAGCTTAAAATCTCTCCAATTCCGCTTATGGGATGAGCAAGCGAAAAAGTTTGTCGGGTTTAAAGACTTATCGAAAAAGAAGGAAAAAAACTCGAAAGTCTATATTGAATCTGAATTGTAAAATCTTTAGAAAATTGGGCAAAGTTTTTAAGACGCAGTGTACTTTTTATGATAAGATAACATGTAAAACAAATTGAATTTTTAGAGGATTTGACCATGCAAAAAAAGTATATGATCTTAGAGAAATTCTCGGGAATTACTCCTTATATATGGAGCGTTTTTATCATATTGCCGTTTTATTTTATTTTTCAATCTTCCTCCACTAAGGAAATCATTGCAGGGATCGTGCTGACACTTATATTTTTCTTTGTATATCGTTTAGCTTTTATTTCAAAAAAGTGGCCTGTCTACTTGTGGACATCAATTTTAATTGGGATTTCTATCACGATGACGATCCTTTTCCAATTTATCTATTTTGCTTTTTATATTGCTTACTATAACGGTCATATCAAAAACCGCATTGCTTTTTTAATATTGTACATCATTCACTTAGCTGCAACGACCATCTCGATCAACTATAACGTGGTTCTACAGGAAAAGTTATTCTTAAAGCAATTGCCATTTGTCATCATCATTTGGATTAGCGTCATCCTTCTTCCATTCAACATTTATAATCGAAAAAAGCAAGGGCAGCTCGAAGAACAGCTCCAAGATGCCAACAAAAGAATTTCCGAGCTCGTGAAACAGGAGGAGCGCCAGCGAATTGCCCGCGATCTTCATGATGCGTTAGGCCAGAAGCTGTCCCTTATCGGTCTAAAAAGCGATTTGGCTAGAAAATTAATTTACAAAGACCCTGAACAAGCCCGCAGCGAATTAAAAGATGTTCAGCAAACGGCCAGAACTGCATTGAATGAAGTAAGGAAAATAGTTTCACAAATGCGCGGGGTTCGATTGAAAGAGGAAATCATACATATAAAACAACTACTCCAAGCTGCTGAAATCAAGTTGGTAAGTAATGAAGAAGAATTCACACTATCAAACGTATCCCCGTTTATTGAGAACATTTTAAGTATGTGTTTGAAGGAAGCAGTAACAAATGTCGTAAAACATAGTAAGGCGTTTACTTGTCGGATTGCCATTCAGCAATCTTGGAACGAAATATGTATTACGGTGCAAGATGACGGAATCGGCATGGAGGAGGAACGGGATCTTGCAAAAGGAAACGGACTGATCGGAATTAAAGAACGTCTGGAGTTTGTGAACGGCAGTCTGGAAATTTGTTCGGATAAAGGGACTATATTAAACATAAAAATACCTAATGTAGTAAAACAGGCCGTTAAGGAGGGACTCAAATCATGATTCGAATCGTCATAGCTGAAGACCAGCGTATGATGCTGGGCGCTTTAGGGACTTTGCTTAATTTGGAAGAGGATATGGAAGTGGTGGGGAAGGCGAGCAACGGAGAAGAAGCTGTTTCACTTGTGAAGCAATATCAGCCTGATGTTTGCATCATGGATATCGAAATGCCCAAAAAAAGTGGCCTCGAGGCAGCTGAAGAGCTGAAAGACCTGGAATGTAAAGTGATCATTTTAACAACGTTTGCCCGTACTGGTTATTTCCAACGGGCTTTAAAAGCTCGTGTCAGCGGCTATTTATTGAAAGACAGCCCCAGCGAGGAGCTGGCAAGCTCGATCCGCAGCATCATGGCAGGCCGGCGAATCTATGCTCCCGAGCTGATGGATGATGTTTACAGTGAAGAAAATCCTCTCACGGAAAGGGAGAAGGAAATATTAGAACTCATTGCCGATGGAAAAAACACAAAAAAAATCGCGGACGAACTGAAACTAAAAACCGGAACGGTCCGAAACTATATTTCAACGATTTTGGATAAGCTTGAGGTAACGAACCGGATCGAAGCGATTAAACAATCTAAAGAAAGGGGATGGTTTAAATAGACATAAGAAAAATTGTTTTTTCGCAACTAAATCAAAACATCATAAGAGACAGAACCGAAATCTTGCAGGCGAACAAAATGAACAGTTATTAATACCTTTCCCAAAAACACGATAAGTTCCTCAATATATTTCGTGGAACGATGAGATTCAGGTTCCGCCTGCCAATAAATTCACGTATCAAATTTATTCTGGTTAAGCCGATAACGGCACCCTGTTTGTTTGAATTTATATTTTTCTAGAGAAAATAATTATTATATGATTCTTGTTATACCATTTATGAGTTTTCAAGCATCGCGAGCCAAACAATCGCTTTGTGAGAGCCTGAGTGCGTCATGCTTCTCGGTATATGAATTATAGAAAGAATTGTTTTTCATAGATAAGTTTATTTCTTAAGTTCTGATATGCGCTTACTTTTTTTACTGAACATAATCAAACATTGTACTAGTAAAGCCGCCAACACTAGACAACTGGCAGCAAACGGAAGGGAGGAAGGCGCCAATCCTGCAAGCAATACAATCCCTTCAAGAGAAGAACCTGCTGCACTTCCTAAATAATTAGCGGAACTGTTTAAGCTACAACAACAGCGTCATGCTCAGGCTGGTAACGAAGCCGTTCATGTTGTTGCGGGCTTGCGAAGCCCAGCCCATCGCCCCCCATAGAACAAAAGGTAAAAAGGATCGCATCGGGAAAGAGAGTGCAAATGGTATGCAGATCATAGCTAAAGCCATTATGGCTATAATTCCGGCCATAAGCATTTTCGGTCGTGCCGTCCGGTCAATGAAATATCCAACGGAAAAGCTCCCGATGACACCCCCAATGCCCCATGCCCACCAATAATGTGCAAGCGTGAGGGTGTCTTTTAAGTTATCCAAAATGGTTGAAATATAAGTATAGAGTCCTAAGCTGGAAATGCTTGTTAAAAAAGTTGCGTTGATGATTGCAGCAACTCGTCCGTTCGCCATTATGGCAAAACGATGCTGCATCGATGGCGGTGGAAACGATATAATCCCTATCATAGCGACAAAACCTAATTCTCCTATTTATAAAAAGGGATAAGCTTGAATTCTATTACGAATATGTAAAATCGGTGTCTTCTTCATTGATCGTTTCAATTTATCGACCTTCCCAATCTCGTTCGAATCATACGTTTATTTTAAGCAAACATCTTCAATCCCTCCATTATCGTTTATAGAACAATACGGCGAACTGAAGGAAGTAATTGCATCTAAAAATAAAAAGCGTTGACTTTTAGAGCAAAGTTTAGTAATATTAAGGCCATAAATACCCATACATGTATATGTAAAATGGTTAGTTTAAACCAAATTGACAACATTCGATAGGAGGAAGAAGGGAATATGACGGTAAAAACCATCACGGTAAAAGAAATTGCAAACAAAATCATTCGCGGGGAAGACTTGTTTATAGTCGATGTACGCAATCAAGAGGAGTATGCTGATTGGAGAATTGAAGGAAAGAACGTACAAGTTGTAAATATTCCTTATTTTGAAGTTCTTGACGGTGTGGATCCATTTCTTGAGCAATTGCCTAAAGAGAAAGAAAACGAAATTTATGTGGTCTGTGCCAAAGGAAAAATATACTCGTTATCCAGTTATTGATGGCGATAAAGATCACGTTCTTGGACTTATTAATGTGAAAGAAGTGTTTACCGATCTTGTGACAAATCCATCCGAAGAAAAACAAATGAAAGATTATATCCGCTCAATCATTCAAGTGATTGAATCAATCGTTGTGAAAATGCAGAAAGAACGCATCCACATGGCCATTTTAGTCGATGAATATGGCGGTACGTCGGGACTTGTTACTGTCGAGGATATTTTAGAAGAAATTGTTGGAGAAATTCAAGATGAATTTGATGTAGATGAAATTCCGTTGATCCAAAAAATTGATGAAACACGTACGATTATCGACGGGAAAGTGCTGATTAGCGAAGTGAACGATTTGTTTGGCCTTTCCATTGATGATGAGGATGTCGATACGATTGGAGGATGGATTTTAACGAAGCATTATGATATTAAAGTAGGCGATAGCGTCGAAATCGACAATTACTTGTTTACGGTGAAGGAGATGGATGGTCACCACGTGAAGACGCTAGAAGTCGTGAAGCAGGAAAAAGAAGAGAGAGAAGCAGATAATGAACTCGGTGAAAAAGAGGAATTGCATTTATGAGGCAGACGTTTATAGGACGTCTGCCTTTTATGGTGGATCCATGTAAAACCGAGCGATATCAACAGGAAAATCATCAACGTGAGCGATGCATGAAATCATTTCGTTCGTAAAAGGATGCAAAAATGATAGTTTAACGGCGTGAAGTGCTTGTCGATGAAATGTGTCTTTTCCGCCATAAAGAACATCTCCGACTAACGGATGACCGATGTAACTCATATGGACGCGGATTTGATGCGTGCGTCCGGTGTCAAGGGAAAGTTCTACAAGCGATAGTTGCTGATTCGGAAACGTATGTAAGACGCGGTAGTGTGTTACCGCTTTTGCACCCGTTTGCGAAACTCTTCGTCTCGTCGGATGATGGCGGTCGCGTCCAATCGGCGAGGAAATCGTTCCTGATTTATTTTTCATGATCCCATGGACGAGCGCTACATACGTCCGTTTGATTTGCCGTTTTGCCAACATCCGATCGAGCGTTGCTCCTGCAAGCGGATGTTTGGCAAATAAAATCGTTCCCGATGTGTCACGATCAAGCCGGTGAATATGCCGTACTTTCGTCAAAATGCCTTGCGATTGTAAATAAAAAGCGACCGCGTTCGCTAAAGTCCCTATTTGAGAAGGTTCAGAAGGATGGATATCGATTCCAGCGCCTTTATTAATAATAAGGAGATGCTCGTCCTCCCATAAAACGGAAAGCTCTCGATATTCAGGAATAATGATGGAAGGTTCAGGTTTATAAAGATACAACCTGAATCCGTGACAAAACATCTTTACAATGGTCGCAAACCGTTGATACGA
>ERZ1673757.35-NODE-35-length-29203-cov-32.910011_pt1 | contig 29203 bp, 23 predicted proteins | sample MGYA00580181_ERZ1673757 | MGnify/ENA primary metagenome ERZ1673757 (study PRJEB41219, sample SAMN04549606) | soil metagenome | isolation source: soil | place: USA: New Mexico, Bitter Lake NWR | collected 2008-11-15 ... | reverse complement strand
CCGCGAGTTGAGACTGTCGTGCAGCTTATCGACTGTTCAATCGCCATGCTCGAAGCTATGAAAAAGGGCGATCAAGAGAAAGTTGTTGAGTTTGCAGATAAAGCTACAGAACTGGCTAGGAGGTGGGTAACGTAATGCAAGAGGATATCATCGTCAAAGTCGGCGCCGACATTTCCGATCTTTCGCGCAACATGAAGCAGGCAAGCGAGGAAGTGTCGGGGTTTGGTAAGCGTTTTAGTGCGTTGGGAAAAACGATTGCCCGCGCTAGCGCTGCCGCGGGTGCAGCGTTTGGCGCCGCTGGCGTGGCAATCGGCAAAGTTGGAATTGAATATAACGCAATGCAAGAGCAATCGACGGTCGCATGGACAACACTTTTAGGCTCGGCTAAAGAAGCGCAGGACATGCTAAAGCGCATTAGCGACATGGCGAAGTCGACGCCATTTGAGACCGAAGACGTAGATATTATGGCGAAATACATGCACAACGCAGGGCTTGCCGGCGACGAATTATTTAAGTCGCTGATGAGGATTAGCGACGTTTCCAGCGCCTTTGCCATTCCTGCGGCTGATGCGCGGGAAATGGCTCGGCAAATGTCGCAGGTTATGCAGGCTGGCGTCGCGTATACAGAGGACTTAAACATTTTGCAAGACCGCGGCGTGCCAATCTATAAGGCTATCAGCGAGCAGCTAGGGATTACGGTCGCTGACGTCAAAAAACTAGCCGAGCAAGGAAAATTGACAAGCGACATTTATATCAACGCCTTTAATAACATAGCAAAGGGCGTTGAGGGCGCGTCAAAAGCACAGTCGCAAACTTTCAACGGCATGATTAGCACGTTCAAGGACAACATCAAAATATTAGCTGGCGAACTAACTGAGGGGTTGTTCAACCGCATCAAGGATGTATTCTCGAATGTCTTGTCACTAATGGAGGATTTTAACGAAGGGTTACAAAAAGGCGGGCTTAAGGGCGCGTTTGAAGCGATCTTGCCGCCGTCGGTCTTTGAACGGTTGCAGACGTTTGTTACCGGCTTTATGAACGTATTTAACACAATAAAATCGTTTGTGGCGCCAATCTTGACCGAGGTTGGTTCTTTTATTTTGGGGAAAATTAACGAAATCAAAACGTTTTGGGACGAGAATGGCGCGCAGATCGTTGAGGCTGTGCAAAATTTCTTTTCGATTATCGCCGCGATCGTGAAATTTTTCATGCCAGCAATTAAACTGGTCGTGGAAACGGTATGGGGCGCAATAAAAAACATCGTCGGGGGAGCGCTTGACGTGATAATGGGCTTAGTGAAGATTTTTACCGGGATTTTTACCGGCGACTGGTCTAAATTGTGGGAAGGCATTAAACAACTTTTCAGTGGCGCGATCGACTTCATAACGGGACTAATGACTTTAAACTTTTTCGGCGGAATTAGAAAGATACTTACAAACCTGCTGAAAAACGGCATTAGCATCGTCAAAAATCTTTGGACGAACATTGTAAACATGTTCAAAAACGCAGGAACGAACGCAACAAATACTGTGACCAACATGGTCACGCGTGTAGTCGGGTTTTTTGGCAATTTGTTTACAAAAGCGAAAAATATTTTTACGATGCTTCGCACATTTGGCGCGTCGATTTGGAACGCGTTAAAAGAAGCCGTTTTGGGCGCTGCCCGCGCGATTTGGCAAGGCGTTGTTTCACGTTTTAATAATATGCTTTCGAGTGTGCGAAATTTAATGCACAACGTAAAGAGTGCGATTACAAACATCTGGAATCAAGCGGTTAAGTTCTTAAAAAGAATCGACTTAAAGTCGATTGGCAGTGACATTATCCGCGGACTGATTAAAGGAATTACTGGTATGGCAAGCGCTGTGTGGGACGCTGTGAAGGACTTGGGAAATAAGATCAAAAACGGCTTTAAGTCGTTTTTCGGCATACACTCACCTTCTCGTCTTATGCGCGATGAGGTCGGTAAATATTTGCCGTTAGGGCTTATCGCAGGTATCAAACGAATGAAAAATGACGTAATTAGCGCAGCTGAACAAATGGCTAAATGGGCAACGCCTGACGTACCCGAAGTTTCATTGGCGTATTCTACGCCAACCGGTATGTACAGGTCGATTGACGCAGCTGTCGCGGGAACGATTGGCGTTACTGCAAGTCAAGCGGAAAATCGCGACATTTTAGAGCAGATCTACAACGAATTAAAGCGTCAAAGAAATTTGATTGTTGAGATGGATAAACGGCAAGTTGGTAGGCTGGTGGCGCCGGTTGTCGATGAAGAGATTACACGACGAATAAGGGTAGAGCGAAGATTCCGAGGCATAAGATAACGCACTGGCGTGGCCTGCGGGTCGCGCCGAATTTTTCGCTTGACTATAAAATACATAATAATGTAGAATCTTGATAACGAAAATAAAACGGTCAGTTGAACGGGTCAATGAACGGTTCAACATGCGTACATAGTTGATTGGCTATAACGTTGTTTTAACGGGTCGGGAGTTCGAATCTCTCCTGGGACGCCATTTATGTTAATTTTGAATAGGATGAATTTATTACATAATGCTCATAGATATTGATATGTCAATATTTATGAGCTTTTTTATTTTGTTAAGAATACGATTGAAAACGGTATAAATTGATCTCATTTTACACATTTTTTACACATCCCCCGCTATTGTGGTGATTCAAAAGGTTTTCAAGGAATTTTATTAGACAGAGTAAGGATTTAGCTTGCTCTGCTTTTTATCGTTTCAATGTTTAAAAATTTATTGCTGCAGGCCTATGGTTTCTATGCATTAAAAGACTAGCATGTGTATAAGCGAAATCCGTGGATGCAAATCCAATTCTAAGCTCCATTTAAAAAGATTTGAGGCTTTTCACTGAGGAGGAGTTCACATCTAATAAGTGACGCCCAAAACAGCAATGTCATTATTTCCTAAGTTATTGCAGTTTTATTTGCTTTTGTATTTTCTTCGGCAATTTTTGAAAAACAAGTTCGTAGGAACGAAAAATCAGGTTTTCCAAAATTTCCTCCGGGATGTTCGTGTTAAAATATATTGAGATCCAATGATTTTTGTTCATAATAGTAGCCTGGAATGACGCCATCGTAATTTTCTCTTAATTGTTCAGAATGATGCGGATCACATTTTAACGTGATGATTGGCTTTCCTTCAGAATCACATCCTATAATCGCAAATATTTTGCCTCCCACTTTATATCGGTCTGCTTCCCAATCAATTTGGTAATCATGAACAGAACCGGGAAGTTTGAGACAGAAAGATTCAAGCTTTTGTTTGTTCATCATATAATCTCCTCCACCATATATTGTTCCAAATATTTTTTATACAACATACTTTGTCTTTTTTCCTTCTTCCGAAATTGCTCGTTTCAAGTGAAGGGCTTTTATTTAAAATCGAATAACGTTCAAGGTTTTAGAACATACATATACTGCATTACTGTTTAAAACAGATTACAGCCCTCTTTTTGAAGTGTTCGGGTTGCCGAGCCTTTAAGAAAAACTGGTGTAATTTCGAATAAAATGGATGTTTTTCTTTTGCAGCATTTGTGGAAAACGTTGGCTATTCAAATTAATTTAAATAAAATATTACGCACATTTTGCCTAATGGTTTGGAATCGATATTTATATCAATTTAGAGCATAAAAAATTTTCATTGTATTATAAAATGTTGAAATAATGAGTTTGTAAACGTTACCAAAAAAACTGTTTCATAAAAATAATCAAATAATTCATAAAAATGGTGTTGACACTTTTGAAAAATCAGCGTATTATAAGGCTCAAACATAAATTTTCGTATAAGGATTGAATGTAAAAATTTATAGATGAAAACGATGAAGAGGATTAGTAATCTTTGGTTAAGATAACTACAGAGAGCCGGGGGAGCTGAAAACCGGCGTTATCACCAAGGATGAACTCGCCTCCGAGTGCCTTTTCGAAAGCGGACAGCGAGTAGGATTGGCCGGGTGCATCCCAATGCACTCGTTAGGAAAAGAACGGATATTCCGTTCATGAGGTGATCGATTTGATCACGAAGAAGGGTGGTACCGCGGGAATTCAACCTTCTCGCCCCTTTGGCCTGCTATAAGTGGGTTTCATAGGGGCGGGAAGGTTTTTCATTATCTAAAAATTCTATCACATCTGTTTAAAAGGAGGATATATTCATGACTGCGAATGTACAGTTGGATGAGTTGAAAACCAAATGTACAACAACAACCATGACGGGGTCGGAAATGCTCATCGAAGCCTTAAAAAGGGAAAATGTAGAAGTCATTTTCGGCTATCCCGGTGGAGCCGTTTTGCCAATATATGATAAGCTATATAATTCTGGAGTCTTTCACGTCTTAACAAGACACGAGCAAGGAGGAATCCATGCTGCTGAAGGATATGCACGTATATCCGGAAAACCGGGTGTCGTCATTGCCACTTCAGGACCTGGTGCAACCAACTTAGTGACAGGGCTTGCGGATGCATTAATTGATTCTTTGCCGCTCGTCGTCTTTACAGGGCAAGTAGCAACAACTGTGATCGGTTCTGATGCTTTCCAAGAAGCAGATGTGATCGGAATTACCATGCCCGTTACAAAACATAATTATCAAGTTCGGGATATAAATGATTTACCGAGAATTGTTAAAGAAGCGTTTCATATCGCAACAACTGGAAGACCAGGACCTGTATTGATCGATATTCCAAAAGATATTTCACAGGCGGAAGGCAATTTCGAATATGATATGGAATTGTCATTGCCTGGCTACCAGCCGAAATTAGAGCCGAATTACTTGCAAATCCGCAGGCTGGTGGAATCGGTCAGCAGTGCAAAAAAACCGGTGATTTTAGCTGGTGCCGGCGTTCTCCATGCCAATGCTGCGAATGAACTGAGAGAATATGTTGAACAGCAGCAAATTCCGATCACAAACACTCTACTTGGATTAGGAAGTTTCCCAGCGGATCATCCTCTATTTTTAGGAATGGCAGGAATGCATGGAACATACGCGGCTAACATGGCTCTTTATGAATGCGACTTATTGATTAGCATCGGAGCCCGCTTTGATGACAGAGTAACAGGAAATCTTAAACATTTTGCGCCTAATGCAACTGTAGCACATATTGACATTGATCCTGCCGAAATTGGTAAAAATGTTCCCACACAAATTCCGATTGTCGGCGACGCGAAGCAAGTATTGAAGCTTTTGATCGAGCAGGAAGGAAATAAAGGCGATCATCAAGAGTGGATTCAGCATCTTGCTGAATATAAAAAAGAATATCCATTATGGTATGAAAAATCTGAAAATGAAATCAAACCTCAAGAAGTGATCGAAGAAATTTATAAACAAACAAAAGGAGAAGCAATTGTTACAACAGATGTAGGCCAGCATCAAATGTGGGCTGCGCAATATTATCGCTTTAATTCGCCAAACAGATGGGTGACATCGGGCGGACTTGGAACGATGGGCTTTGGACTCCCTTCAGCTATCGGCGCGCAGTTTGCTGACCGCAACAGAACGGTTGTCGCGATATTGGGAGATGGAGGGTTCCAAATGACCTTCCAAGAGCTTGCGGTAATCAAAGAGCACAATTTGCCAATCAAAGTAATCGTTTTGAACAACAATTCGCTCGGTATGGTTCGCCAATGGCAAGAGCTCTTTTATGAAAAACGTTATTCTCATTCCGTCTTTCAAACGCAGCCTGATTTTATTAAATTGGCAGAAGCGTTTGGAATAAAAGGAGTAAGAATCCAAAATCATCAAAATCTTAAGACAGTGTTGGAAAAAAGCTTTGCAAACAGAGAGCCGGAGCTGATTGAAATCGTCGTAGCACCGGAAGAAAACGTATATCCAATGATTGCTCCTGGCAAAGGACTGAATGAAATGGTGGGGATAAAGAAATGAAGCGAATCATTACGCTGACTGTCTTGAATAGATCAGGAGTTTTAAACCGAATTACTGGCCTGTTTACGAAAAGACACTATAATATCGAAAGCATTTCTGTCGGCCATTCGGAAATAGAAGGCGTTTCGCGAATTACATTTGTTGTAAATGTTAAAGAAGAAAAAGAAGTTGAACAAATTACAAAGCAATTAAATAAGCAAATTGATGTGTTGAAAGTGATGGATATCACAAATCAATCAATTGTTGCAAGAGAACTAGCATTAATTAAAGTTGTTGCAAATCCATCGACAAGAATGGAAATATACGGTGTGATCGAACCGTTTCGCGCATCGATCATTGATGTTAGCAGAGACAGCGTTGTCGTACAGGTAACAGGTGAGCCGAACAAAATTGAAGCGCTGATTGACTTATTGAAACCGTACGGCATCAAGGAAATAGCCAGAACAGGACTGACAGCTTTTCCTCGCGGTACACAAAAGCTGCAGCAGTCCGAAAAAACTTTTTCAATCGTCTAATACATTTTTAAATATAGTAAAACATTTAAGAAAGGGAGATGTACAAATGACAAAAGTATACTATAACGGAGATATTAACGAAGCTGTATTAGAAGGAAAGAAAGTAGCGATTTTAGGATATGGTTCTCAAGGTCACGCGCATGCTTTAAATTTAAAAGAAAGCGGCGTAGATGTAGTAGTTGGCGTTAGAAAAGGTAAATCATTTGAAAAAGCTCAAGAGGATGGATTGGAAGTTAAAACAGTTCGTGAAGCTGTTGAAGAAGCAGACATTATCATGGTGCTTGTTCCGGATGAAAAGCAAAGAGAGCTTTATGAAAATGAAGTGAAGCCGGGACTAAAAGCAGGAAATGCTCTCGTATTTGCCCATGGATTTAACGTTCATTTCAATCAAATTGTTCCGCCAAGCGATGTGGATGTATTTTTAGTTGCACCTAAAGGCCCAGGTCATCTTGTGCGAAGAACTTACACTGAAGGAGCTGGGGTTCCGGCATTGATTGCTGTTGAGCAAAATGTAACAGGTCAAGCGAAAGAATTGGCTTTAGCATATGCAAAAGCAATCGGATCCGCACGTGCCGGCGTTCTTGAAACAACGTTTAAAGAAGAAACAGAAACGGATCTTTTCGGTGAGCAAGCAGTTCTTTGCGGCGGGTTAACATCCCTTGTGAAAGCTGGATTTGAAACGCTTGTTGAAGCAGGTTACAAGCCTGAAGTTGCATATTTTGAATGTTTGCACGAACTAAAATTAATTGTGGATTTACTGTATGAAGGCGGGCTTTCCAACATGAGATACTCCATTTCCGATACAGCTCAATGGGGTGATTTTGTATCTGGACCGCGAGTAATCGATGCGCATGTAAAAGAAAACATGAAAGCTGTATTGAATGATATTCAAACTGGAAAATTTGCGAAAGAATGGATTTTGGAAAACCAAGTAGGAAGACCGCAGTTTAACGCGATCAACAATCGTGAAAATGAGCATCAAATTGAACAGGTCGGAAGAGTGTTAAGAGACATGATGCCGTTTGTAAAGCCTAAAAATAAGGAAGCGGTGGTAACTGGTGCGAAAAATTAACTTTTTTGACACAACCTTAAGAGATGGCGAGCAATCCGCTGGAGTAAACCTAAACTTAAAAGAAAAATTAGAAATCGCAAAACAGCTGGAACGAGTTGGAATGGACATTATTGAGGCAGGCTTTCCTGCCTCCTCTCCAGGCGATTTTCGCTCAGTACAGGAAATTGCCAGAACAATCAAAAATTCTTCTGTTACAGGATTGGCGAGATCTGTTAAAGGAGATATCGATGCGGCGTGGGAAGCATTGAAAGACGGGGCGGAGCCAAGACTTCATACGTTTATTGCAACATCGCCTGTTCATCGGGAATATAAATTGAAAATGACGAAGGAGCAAGTGATCGAGCGTGCAGTAGAATCCGTCAAATATGCAGCGAAATTTTTCCCTATTATACAATGGTCTGCAGAGGATGCCTGCCGCACTGAACTCGATTTTTTGGCGGAAATTGTTGAAAAAGTGATTGAAGCCGGCGCGAAAGTCATCAATATTCCTGATACTGTAGGCTATATCACTCCGATTGAATATGGCAAAATATTTGAATATTTAAAACAAAATGTGAAAAACATTGATCAAGTCATTTTGTCCGCTCATTGCCACGACGATTTAGGAATGGCAGTAGCGAACGCTCTCAGCGCTGTAGAACATGGAGCAGGGCAAATTGAAGGTACGATTAACGGAATTGGAGAGCGTGCGGGCAATTCAGCTTTAGAAGAAGTGGCTGTCGCTCTGTACATTCGAAAAGACTATTACAAAGTTGAAACAAACATCCGCTTAAATGAAATTAAGAGAACAAGTGATTTAGTGAGCAAATTGACAGGAATGATAGTTCCGCCAAACAAAGCGATCGTCGGGAAAAACGCTTTTGCCCATGAATCTGGCATACATCAAGACGGTGTGCTGAAAGAAAAAACAACATATGAGATCATATCTCCTGAACTTGTTGGGGTACAGTCCAACAGTTTAGTATTAGGGAAACATTCTGGTCGTCACGCATTTCGGGTAAAGCTCAAGGAATTAGGCTTTACAATGGATGAAGAAGCGACAAATCGTTTATTCACTGCTTTTAAGGAACTTTCTGAAAAGAAAAAAGAATTGACGGAAGATGATCTTGTAGCTCTTGTATTAGAAGAACAATTAACAGGTGAAGAAGGAACATATGAACTTGCGGCGCTGCAGGTAACATATGGTACGACTGGAGTCCCGTCTGCCACTGTGACGCTGAAAACGAAAGAAAACGAGGAAATTCAAGAGGCTGCGACAGGAAATGGAAGCGTAGAAGCTATTTACAATACGTTAGAACGCTGTTTGAAGCAGTCCGTCACTTTGCTGGACTACCGAATCCAATCTAATTCAGGAGGACGCGATGCGTTAGCGCAAGTATATGTAAAAGTTAACGTGGACGGAATTGAAATGGGAGGACGCGGCATTGCCCAGGATGTGCTTGAAGCATCTGCCAAAGCCTATCTAAATGCTGTCAACAGGGCGATATTACTCAAACATACAGCGAAGGAAAAACATCAGGCGACTGTATAAAATCATGAAAGGGGTGGAACGTGATGAAGAAAAAAATCGCTGTTTTGCCGGGAGACGGCATTGGAAAAGAAGTAGCGTACGGAGCTATTGAGGTTTTAAAGGCTATTGGACAATATTACAAACATGATTTTGAATTTGAATTCGGCTTAATTGGCGGAGAAGCGATAGATAAGTGCGGGACACCTCTTCCTGAAGAAACGATTGAATTATGTCGTTCAAGCGATGCGGTTTTATTAGGAGCTGTAGGCGGTCCGAAATGGGATAAAAATCTTCCTGAACTCCGTCCGGAAAAAGGGTTGCTAGGCATTCGAAAAGAGTTGGACTTATTTGCAAATATCCGCCCTGTTCAAACTTATAAAGCCCTTCAAGAAATATCTCCGTTAAAGGGAGAAAAAATAGAAGATGTTGACTTGGTGATTGTACGCGAATTGACAAGCGGACTTTATTTCGGGAAACCGAGTGAAAGAATCGTTTCAGACGGAGAAGAAGCAGCGGTTGACACGCTTTTTTATAAACGGAAAGAAATTGAACGCATTTTAGAAACAGCTTTTCAAATGGCGCAAAAACGCCGAGGAAAAGTAACGTCTGTTGATAAGGCAAACGTGCTTACAACTAGCAAGCTTTGGCGTGAAATTGCTGAAGAATTGGCTTCTAAATACCCTGATATCACATTGGAGCATATGCTTGTTGATAATGCGGCCATGCAATTGATCCGCATGCCAAGCCAGTTTGATGTGATTGTGACGGAAAATATGTTCGGTGACATTTTAAGCGATGAAGCATCCATGATCACTGGATCGTTGGGCATGCTTCCTTCAGCAAGCTTATCAAACAGTGGATTGCACTTATATGAACCAGTGCATGGATCAGCTCCTGACATTGCCGGCCAAAACCTGGCAAACCCTGTCGGAATGATCTTATCTGGTGCGCTCATGCTCCGCTATTCCTTTGATCTTCATGAAGAAGCTAGAGCCATTGAAAAAGCGGTTAAACACGTGTTGGATTCCGGAAAGTGCACGAGAGATTTAACAAATAATGAAGGTGCATTTATTCATACAACTGAAATGGTGGAAGAAATCAAAGAAGTGCTTGCGAACGATTATGCACTATTAAATATTATCGATTCCTACGAATAAAATGGGGGGTGTGGGCTTTTCTGGCAGGAGGAGCTCACCGTTTTCTTAATAGATACAAAACAGGAAATAGGGGGAAAAAGAAAATGAAGCCTCGAAACATAATAGAAAAAATCTGGGATGATCATGTGGTCGTAAGGGAAGAGGGAAAACCGGATCTGCTTTATATTGACCTTCATCTCATACATGAAGTTACATCACCGCAAGCTTTTGAAGGATTGAGACAAAACGGACGGAAAGTGAGACGTCCTGATCTCACCTTTGCCACAATGGATCATAATATCCCAACCGTGAACCGCTTTGTCATTGAAGATGATGTAGCTAAAAACCAAATAAGTGCTTTAGAAAGAAACTGCCAAGAATTTGGAATTACTCTGGCAGGATTAGACAGCGAAGATCAAGGAATTGTCCATGTTATCGGTCCGGAATTAGGGCTTACTCTTCCAGGAAAGACTATTGTATGCGGAGACAGCCATACATCGACACACGGCGCTTTTGGGGCGCTGGCATTTGGAATCGGAACAAGTGAAGTAGAACACGTTTTGGCCACTCAAACATTATGGCAGCACCGTCCGAAAACTTTGCAAGTGAAAGTGACAGGATCTTTGTCAGAAGGAGTCACGGCCAAAGACGTCATCCTTTACATTATTGGAAAATTTGGTGTTGATTTCGGTACAGGCTATGTTATTGAATATTCGGGTGAAGTGATTGAAAGCTTATCAATGGATGAACGGATGACCATTTGCAATATGTCAATCGAAGCAGGTGCCCGCGCCGGTTTAATAGCTCCGGATGAAACAACCTTTAATTATATAAAAGGAAGAAAATATGCTCCGAAAGGGGAAGAGTTCGAAAAAGCAGTTGCTTACTGGAAATCTTTAAGATCTGATCCAGGAGCTACATTTGATAAAACGATTGAAATCCGCGGGGAAGACATCACACCGATGGTTACCTGGGGTACAAATCCAAGCATGGTGCTGCCTGTTGACCATTCGATTCCGACGCTTGAGGATGCACGCAATGAAAATGAAGCAGCTTCCTTCAAACGGGCGTATGAGTACATGGGACTTGAACCGGGAACGAACATTCAAGACATTGAAATCGATTATGTATTCATTGGATCATGTACAAACTCAAGACTAACTGATTTGCGTGCAGCGGCGAATGTAATTAAAGGACGAAAGGTTGCTCCAAATGTGAAAGCGATCGTAGTTCCAGGCTCCCAAAAAGTAAAACAAGCAGCAGAACAAGAAGGATTGCATGAAATTTTCATCAATGCTGGTTTTGAATGGAGAGATTCTGGATGCAGCATGTGTTTAAGCATGAATAACGATGTCGTGCCTCCTGGAAAACGATGTGCGTCTACTTCCAACCGCAACTTTGAAGGACGTCAAGGGAAAGGGGCAAGAACTCACTTAGTGAGTCCTGCAATGGCAGCAGTGGCAGCAATTTATGGTAAGTTTGTTGATATTCGGACAGAGAAGCTTGAAGCAGTAAAATGAGGAGGGAAGAAGCAGCATGCAGCCTTTTACAACATTAACTAGCCATATTGCAGTATTAAATAGAACAAATGTGGATACGGACCAAATCATCCCGAAACAATTTTTAAAACGAATTGAACGGACAGGATATGGAAGATTTGCTTTTTTTGATTGGAGATATTTAGATAATGGTGAGGAAAATCCACAATTCGAGTTAAATCAGCCAGTCTACAAAGGCGCACAAATTTTGCTGGCTGGCGAAAATTTCGGTTGTGGTTCATCAAGAGAGCATGCTCCATGGGCTCTAGCAGACTATGGTTTCCGCGCAATTATCGCGCCTAGCTTCGCAGATATTTTTTATCAAAACTGTTTAAAAAACGGAATCCTGCCGATACGGGTCAATGAAGAAGTGTTTGAAACATTGCTCAAAAAAGCGGAAGGAAAAGTGTACGAATGCACGATTGATTTAGAGCAGCAAAAAGTATTTGATCAAGAAGGATTTGAGTTTCATTTTGACATTAATGAGCATTGGAAGGAAATGCTTTTAAATGGACGCGACGAAATAGGATTTACATTATTATATGAAGAGCAGATCAGCCAATTTGAACAAAAGGCAAAAGCGTGGGGATGATGATTGCATCCTCCGCTTTTTCTTTTAATTCTTGTTTTCTCGTTGCCCAGCTGGTAAACTTGTAGCAAAATCATAAAGAGGTTTTCTACAATGAAAAAAGCGAATGGAAAAATCATTCCCTTTCCCCGACTTAAAGAACGATTGATTGAAAAAGGAATGAATGCGTTACATAATAAACAATTTGACCAAGCGCTTGACCTTTTTTTAGAGGCGAGATCTTGGAATTCAAATCACCCTGATATTGAAATAGGAATTGCTTTATGCTTAATGGAGCTTGGAGAATATCAGGAAGCAAAACAAATTTGTAAAAAAATGCTTCACGAAGCAAAAGGAAATTATTTTGAAATATTGCAGATGTATTTAACGATTTTAGTACAGCTTGGACAATATGATGAGGTAAAAACGACGATTGAAGCGGTTTTGGAAGAAAATAAACTTCCGGCAGCACATGCAGAACAGTTTTACAAGCTGCTTCATTTTAGCCGGAGGATGAGCGAAGAAGAAATCAGTCCAGAACCGAATGACGATGATCTTTTCAGCAGGCTGGACAAGCAAATTTCCTACATACATTCGATCAAAAATAATAATAATGTTAAAAAAAATTTACTTACGATTGAAGAGATGCTTCAGTCAAAAACGGTCCATCCGGTTGTGAAAACAATGCTGCTGCAAATATTACGAGATCATGAAATAGCACGAATAATGACCGTTGAGAAATTCGGGGAAACTACCGCTGTAAATCCTATCCATCTTCAAGATTTATTAGAAATGACGTTTGCCAAAAAAGTGCTCAATCTTTTGGACGATTTTTTAGGAAATGAAAATCCAACCCTTTTCGAAGCTGTAAAAGATATATGGATTCGTCATTTATATGTCATGTATCCTTTTTATCCTAAACCGGAAAATGCAAATATTTGGGCGGCAGCGCTTCATTACGTTGGCTACGAAATTTTTGGGATCGTCATCAAGCTGACGGAAGTTGAGCGGATTTACAACATAAAAAGTGCTGAGTTTATTTCAGTTTGTGATAAAATTAGACAAATTGAAGAAATTTCAAACATTAGATGGTAAAGTCCTATTGAAAGGATTGTATCCTATGGTATAATAAAATGGTTGTAAAATGTATATTTTTTGTATGCACCTTTCTTGCATTTGGTGCGGTTATCCTTTTTTGACATATTTATTTTATGGCTTGTTTCTTTACGGACAAGGCATATAAAAAATTTTTATCGTGTACTCACGAATAATATTTATAGATTGTTGGAGGGAAACAAATGTCAGTTAAATGGGAAAAATTAGAGAAAAACGAAGGAGTCTTAACCGTTGAAGTAGATGCACAAACATTTAAAGAAGCGCTGGATCGAGCATTTAAAAAAGTTGTAAAAAATGTAGCCGTTCCAGGATTCCGCAAAGGAAGAGTGCCGCGCCCTATTTTTGAAAAGAGATTCGGTGTTGAGGTGCTATATCAAGATGCGCTTGATATTTTGCTTCCAGAAGTTTATCCAAAAGCGGTTGAAGAAGCTGGAATTGAACCGGTAGACCGTCCTGAAATTGATATTGAACAAATTGAAAAAGATAAACCGCTTATTTTTACGGCTAAAGTAACGGTCAAACCAGAAGTGAAACTTGGCGAATATAAAGGTTTGGATGTCCAAAAAGAAGATACAACCGTTACGGATGAAGATGTGGAAAACGAATTAAAACAGCTTCAAGAACGGCATGCTGAATTGGTTGTGAAAGAAGAAGGAAAAGTGGAAGAAGGAGATATAGTCGTCCTCGACTTCGAAGGTTTTGTTGACGGCGAAGCGTTTGAAGGCGGAAAAGCTGAGAATTATTCTTTGGAAGTCGGCTCCGGCACATTTATCCCTGGTTTTGAAGATCAGTTGATCGGGCTTGAAGCAGGCGAAGAAAAGGATGTAGAAGTAACGTTCCCTGAAGAATATCATGAGGAAAAGCTTGCTGGAAAACCGGCTGTCTTTAAAGTGAAAATTCATGAAATCAAAACGAAAGAACTCCCTGCATTGGATGATGAATTTGCAAAAGATGTAAACGATGAGGTTGAAACACTTGAAGAATTAAGGGCGAAAATTAGAGAGCGTTTAGAAGAGCAAAAGAACACACAAGCTGAAAATAAACTTCGTGATGAACTTGTTGAAAAAGCTGCAGAAAATGTTGAAGTGGACATTCCGCAAGTGATGATTGACAATGAACTTGAAAGAATGATGAATGAATTTCAACAACGCTTGCAATTGCAAGGCTTGAACTTAGAACTGTATTACCAATTCTCTGGCCAAAGCGAAGAAGAATTGCGTGAACAAATGAGAAAAGACGCTGAAAAGCGCGTGAAATATAACTTAACATTAGAAGCAATTGCGAAAGCTGAAAACATTGATGTGACAGAAGAAGAAGTAAATGAAGAGCTGCAAAAAATGGCTGACATGTACAATTTGCCAGTTGAAAGCGTTAAGAGAGCACTCGGTTCAACAGAAGGAATAAAAGAAGATTTAAAAATTAAAAAAGCGGTCGATTTTCTTGTAGAAAATAGAAAAGATGTTGCATAATATAGTTACAGGAACATCATGATCTTTGATAAAGATGATAACAAGGCGCGATTTGATCGTGCCTTGTTTTATAAAATGAAAAGCGTTAAATCGTTCGAAACTGTACATAATAATTGTCACATAACTATACATACTTTTCATTACCGCTTTTCTTTTGTTTTATGATAAAATGCGATACATACTTTTCTTTTGTTTGAAAAGCATTGTTCCCCGATTCATGCGTGCGTTTATATATGGGTGGGGAGGCAATGAAGGAAATTAAGGGGTGATATCATGTTTAAGTTTAACGATGAAAAGGGACAGTTAAAATGTTCGTTTTGCGGAAAAACTCAAGATCAAGTGAGAAAGCTGGTTGCTGGTCCTGGCGTCTATATATGTGATGAATGTATTGAACTTTGCACAGAAATTGTAGAAGAGGAGCTTGGCACGGAAGAAGAGGCTGAATTTAAGGATGTTCCGAAACCGAAAGAAATTCTCAGCATCTTAGATGAATATGTAATCGGGCAGGAGCAGGCAAAAAAATCTTTGGCGGTTGCAGTTTACAACCATTATAAGCGGATTAATTCAAACAATAAAATTGATGATGTTGAGCTGTCCAAAAGTAATATTGTGTTAATCGGGCCGACAGGAAGCGGAAAAACGCTGCTTGCACAAACGCTTGCACGCATTTTGAATGTTCCATTTGCAATTGCTGACGCAACGTCGCTAACGGAAGCTGGATACGTTGGGGAAGATGTTGAAAATATTTTGCTGAAGCTAATCCAAGCTGCTGATTACGATGTGGAAAAAGCGGAAAAAGGAATTATTTACATCGATGAGATTGACAAAATTGCTAGAAAATCAGAAAATCCATCCATTACAAGAGATGTGTCTGGTGAAGGTGTCCAACAAGCACTTCTGAAAATTTTGGAAGGAACTGTAGCAAGTGTTCCTCCACAAGGCGGAAGAAAACATCCGCATCAAGAATTTATCCAAATCGATACGACTAATATATTATTTATTTGCGGCGGAGCATTTGACGGCATAGAGCAAATCATCAAGCGCAGATTAGGGCAAAAGGTCATTGGATTTGGAGCAGACAGCCGAAACAAAGAGCTTGATCAAAAGCAGCTGCTTTCAAAGGTGCTACCTGAGGATTTATTAAAATTCGGGTTAATTCCGGAATTTATCGGGCGTTTGCCTGTCATTGCTAGCCTTGAACCGCTTGATGAAGCAGCACTTGTCGAAATATTAACAAAACCGAAAAACGCGCTTGTTAAACAATATCAAAAAATGCTCGAGCTAGATGGCGTTGAGTTGGAATTTGAAGAAGAAGCATTATCAGAAATTGCGAAAAAAGCAATTGAACGAAAAACAGGAGCGCGCGGCCTTCGTTCTATCATTGAGGGCATTATGCTTGATGTGATGTTTGAATTGCCGTCTCGTGATGATATTACAAAATGTGTCATCACGGCAAACACTGTAAGAGAAAAAATTCCTCCGAAGCTGATTGCAAATGATGGAACCATTATAAATGAAGATAAGAAAACTTCCGCATAAGACACGTTTTGACGGGCTTTTTAGTCTTGAATTTGCAGCAGTTTGGTTTTGTAAAAAGATAGTTGTTCTCATAAAAATAAGAAGGATCGAGTTCATACAACTCGATCCTTCTTTTCATGTGCGCCCGGCATGGGTGTAATCTATAGGGTGAAAGTCCCGAGCTGCGAAGGCAGAAGTAGCAGTTAGCTTAACGCAAGGGTGTCCGTGGTGACGCGGAATCTGAAGGAAGCGAGCGGCAAACTTTAAGGTCTCTCGGAACACGAACTTCATATGAGGCTAGGTATCACTGGGTGAGTTTGCAAGACAAAACAAAGCCCTTTCTGCCGAAGGTGATACAGAGTAAATGAAGCAGATGGATGGAAGGAAAGATTACACTCTTACCCGGGGAGGTCTGGCTGGCACGCCAAGTAACCTTGGTAACCTATCTAGTGATAGATAGCTGAACAGTCAGAAGTCAGCAGAGGTCATAGTATTAGTTGGTCTAGAACAACTAAGAAGGACCGAACAATTAAGAGAGAATAGCCCTTGGCATTCAGTGAGTCATGATGAACACAGAAAACGTAGTACCTCACTTGAGGAAGGAAGCGGTGAATCCCGTGGGAGACCTCTTGGAGGGTGGAGTGACCACTGGCATAAAGAGAACAGCTATTCACGGAAGTTATAAAGACTTGCGTCAATGATCTTAATTGAACCGCCGTATACCGAACGGTACGTACGGTGGTGTGAGAGGTCGGGGGTTAGTCACCCCCTCCTACTCGATTGAAAATATGGTTTAAATACATTAAGGTTAACCAAGGAATTTTTTTTAATGTGATTTCCATAAATTGATGAATAAAAACGTAATCATCACTATGATGGTTATACATAAGATCATACAGCCATTCGGTTTCATATCGGGAAATCATGCTTAAGTTATAAAGCACAAGGTAGTGGATTAATATTTCCGGCATTAATTTTATATCTTCTTTCGCAGCCGGCAGATAATATTGTTTATTATAAAAGTTGAATAAATAGGAGGATTTCCATAAATAGTGAAATTCGGCTGAATGGGAAAAATAAAGTGAATCTACATCTTCGTTTGAAAGCATCCAATGAAGCTGGCTTTGTAAAATCTCAGCAAGACGCTTAGAGGTAATACAGTAACGATTTGCTATTTCTTTATGTACAATGATGAATGTGTCATTTGTCTCAATTGGGATGGTCGTTGGGATTTGTAAATGAAACTGATATAGATCGCTTAATTCGGGAATTCTTTTCAAAAGGAAATCCATGGAAAATTTTTCTCCAGGCGTGTGATTTAATTGAAAAAGATTGAGGGCAGCATGGCGATATAAACCATTTTTTTGCACCTTAACTTCATCTTTTAAAAAGTTATAATTATGTTTTTTTCGTTTCCTTGTTGATACCCCATGGGATAAAACAGCTGAAGAGGAAGGATAACGAGCATCGACTGTCAGAAGCAGTGCCTTTATCAGCTGGCTGATGCCGTAAAAAGCTAAAACCGGTTTGATCATGATCGGGGCTGTATCAGCCATTTTGTAATAATTTTCTCCATGTTTTAAAAAATAAATAAATGTATAGCAGTTTTGATAAGATGTTTGTTCAGGCTCATGCACGTTAAGTTTTTGATAATGTTTGGTAAGCAGCCGTTGGACTGTTTGAGCAGAGTGAAATGATGAATAAAAATTCCAAATCGACAATGAGACCCCTCCATAACAACTATTCTAAAAATTTAAATTCTTTGTGGATTTCTTGACAGCATCTTTAGCAATTGTTAATCTACATATAATATTTTGCCGTGATTAGGGGGTTTTAATAATGTGGGAATCAAAATTTTTAAAGGAAGGCTTAACGTTCGATGATGTTTTGTTAATTCCTGCTAAGTCAGAGGTTTTGCCGCGTGATGTGGACTTAAGTGTTGAGCTCACGAAGACGTTAGAATTGAATATTCCAATTATCAGCGCAGGAATGGATACTGTTACCGAATCAGAAATGGCGATTGCTATGGCGCGCCAAGGAGGATTGGGCATTATCCATAAAAATATGTCGATTGAACAGCAAGCTGAGCAAGTAGATAAAGTAAAACGTTCTGAGCGCGGTGTTATTACAGATCCGTTTTTCCTTACTCCGGACCATCAAGTATATGATGCGGAACATTTAATGAGCAAATATCGGATTTCTGGTGTTCCGATTGTGAACAATGCAGAGGAACAAAAGCTTGTAGGTATTATTACAAACAGAGATTTACGTTTTATACAAGATTATTCTACAAAAATTTCTGAAGTGATGACGAAAGAAAATCTAGTTACAGCTCCTGTAGGCACAACATTGGAAGAAGCTGAAAAAGTTTTGCAAAAATATAAAATTGAAAAGCTCCCGATTGTAGATGATAAAGGCATATTAAAAGGCCTTATTACGATTAAAGATATTGAAAAAGTAATTGAGTTTCCAAATTCAGCTAAAGATGCCCATGGAAGATTGATCGTCGGCGCTGCAGTAGGTGTAACATCTGATACGATGCTGCGCGTTAAAAAACTAGTGGAAGCAAATGTGGATGTTATTGTCGTGGATACGGCGCATGGACATTCAAAAGGAGTTTTAGAAACAGTAAGGAAAATTCGTGATGCTTATCCAGATTTAAATATTATTGCAGGAAATGTTGCAACAGCTGAAGGAACGAGAGCTCTCATAGAAGCTGGAGCAGACATTGTGAAGGTTGGAATTGGTCCTGGTTCCATTTGTACTACTCGTGTGGTAGCTGGTGTTGGGGTGCCGCAAATTACAGCCATATATGATTGTGCGACAGAAGCAAGAAAGCACGGAGTAGCTATCATTGCTGATGGCGGAATAAAATATTCAGGAGATATTGTAAAAGCATTGGCTGCAGGTGGACATGCCGTCATGTTAGGAAGTTTGCTTGCAGGTACATCTGAAAGCCCGGGAGAAACAGAAATTTACCAAGGGCGTCGATTTAAAGTATATCGCGGCATGGGTTCAGTTGCAGCGATGGAAAAAGGTAGCAAAGACCGTTATTTCCAAGAAGACAACAAAAAATTTGTTCCAGAAGGAATTGAAGGCCGCATCCCATATAAAGGACCGTTGGCAGAGACAATTTACCAACTTGTCGGCGGTGTGAGATCAGGTATGGGATATTGCGGAGCAAAAAATTTATATGAGCTCCGTGAGCATTCACAATTTATCCGGATGACTGGTGCAGGATTAAGAGAAAGCCATCCGCATGATGTTCAAATTACAAAAGAGGCTCCTAATTATTCCATTTCTTAACAACTGACAGTTCAATAGTCTTATTTAAAAAGTTACAACTTTTAGACAGAGTAGAGACTCTGTCTATTTTTTTTATAAGATGTATGTTAAAATCAATTTTGTTGTGTTAACTATTAATTATTTTTTAAAATAGATATTTTCAAATAAATGGAGGTAATCATGGTGCACTTCACGAAAAAATTCATCTCGGCTCTCGTCATCACGTTTTTATTGATGACGGCATTTTCCCCTTTGTCTCCCAAAATAAATGCTGAAGAAAATGACCCATTGGGCATCAATGCCTCTGCAGCCATTGCCGTTGAAGCCTCTACAGGGAAAATTGTGTACGGAAAAAATATTGATAAAACTCTTGGAGTTGCAAGTATGACAAAAATGATGACTGAATACTTGCTGCTGGAAGCGATCCATGAAAAGAAAGTTTCTTGGGATCAAACATATCGTCCAAGTGATTATGTTTACAAAATTTCCCAAAATCGCAGTTTATCCAATGTCCCTTTAAGAAAAGATGGAAGTTATACAATAAAAGAGTTATATGAAGCAATGGCCATTTATTCTGCAAATGGTGCGGCGATTGCAGTGGCAGAAGTGATCGGTGGATCGGAAACAAATTTTGTGAAAATGATGAATGAAAAAGCGAAAGAACTAGGCTTGAAGCATACGAAGTTTGTAAATGCGACAGGTTTAAACAATAGAGACTTAATGGGGATGCATCCGGAAGGAACAGGTGAGGAAGAAGAAAATGTAATGTCTGCGAGAGACGTTGCCAGCCTTGCGTACCATCTTTTAAAGGAGTATCCTGAGATTTTAGAAACGGCCAAAATTACGAGAAAAGCTTTTCGAGAAGGTACGGATGATGAGATTAAAATGGAAAACTGGAACTGGATGCTGCCTGGATTAGTTTATGGTACAGAAGGTGTAGACGGGTTAAAAACAGGATATACCGATTTTGCGGGCTCCAGCTTTACGGGAACAGCCGAACGGAACGGAATGCGAATCATCACAGTTGTTATGAATGCGAAAGGTAAAGGGAGCAACAATTACGTACATCGTTTTAGTGAAACTAGAAAACTAATGGACTATGTTTTCAGCAATTTTTCCATTGAGGAATTATTTCCTGCGCAATATCAAATAAAAAATAAATCAACTGTATCTGTTGTAAAAGGAAAAGAGAAAAAAGTAGAAATAGAAACAAAAGATTCTTTAAAGCTCCCTATTAAACGTGGGGAAAAAGACCAGTATGAGCCGAAATATGTTTTAGATAAAAAGCTTTTAACTGCGAACGGAGAGCTGACTGCACCAATTAAAAAGGGCGCCAAGGTCGGGTATATGTCCGTAGAATATAAAGGGAACAGCCAGGATTACGGATTTGTAACAGGTGAATCCGAAGCGAAAGTTGATGTAGTGACAAAAACAAAAGTCGAAAAAGCTAACTGGTTTGTATTATCAATGAGAGGCATTGGTAGTTTTTTTGGTGATGTATGGAACGGAGCAGCAAACATGGTAAAAAGCTGGTTTTAATGCATAACTCCTAACATTTTGTTGGGGGTTTTTACTATATTTAAAATAAAAGAAATCCTTGAAATTTGATAGGAATTTTATAAAAATTAGGATAAAATAGACGTATGCATTTGAATGTATCATTAAGGAGGAACTATAGAAATGGCAATTACAGGTACTGATCGAGTAAAAAGGGGAATGGCCGAAATGCAAAAAGGCGGCGTCATCATGGATGTGGTCAATGCAGAACAGGCCAAAATTGCTGAAGAAGCAGGTGCGGTTGCCGTCATGGCGCTGGAAAGAGTTCCTGCTGACATTCGTGCGGCAGGCGGGGTTGCCCGCATGGCTGATCCGACGATTATTGAAGAGGTCATGAACGCGGTTACGATTCCAGTAATGGCAAAATGCCGTATTGGACATATTGTAGAAGCTCGAGTATTAGAAGCGCTCGGTGTTGATTATATTGATGAAAGTGAAGTGTTGACACCGGCTGATGAAGAGTTTCATATAAATAAGCGGGAATTTACGGTTCCATTTGTTTGTGGCTGCCGTGATTTAGGAGAAGCAGCTCGCCGGATTGGAGAAGGTGCTTCCATGCTCAGAACGAAGGGCGAACCGGGAACTGGCAACATTGTAGAAGCAGTTCGTCACATGCGGAAAGTGAATGCACAGGTTCGGAAAATTGTCGGCATGAGCGAAGATGAGCTAATGACGGAAGCAAAAAATTTAGGAGCCCCGTATGAAGTGCTGCTACAAATTAAAAAGGAAGGACGACTCCCTGTCGTGAATTTTGCTGCTGGCGGCGTTGCAACACCTGCTGACGCAGCGTTGATGATGCAGCTTGGTGCAGATGGTGTGTTTGTCGGCTCAGGTATTTTTAAATCTGAAAATCCAGGAAAGTATGCCCGGGCAATTGTGGAAGCGACCACACACTATGAGGATTATGAATTAATCGCTCATTTATCGAAAGATCTTGGAACTGCGATGAAAGGGATCGATATTTCTTCATTGCTTCCGGAACATCGTATGCAAGAACGTGGTTGGTAAAGGAGAATACAAAATGAAAGTAGGAGTTTTGGCACTCCAAGGTGCTGTGAGGGAACATATTCAGTCAATCGAAGCTTGTGGTGCAGAAGGTGTAAAAATTAAAAAATCCGAACAATTGCAAAATATCGATGGACTTATTTTACCAGGCGGCGAAAGCACGACAATGAGAAGATTGATTGAAAAGTATGGGTTGATGGACCCTTTGAAAGAATTTATAAAGGGAGGAAAACCTGTTTTCGGTACATGTGCCGGTCTTATTTTGCTGGCGAAGCAAATTGTTGGACAAGATGAGCCGCACCTTGGTGTATTGGATGTGGTCGTTGAACGGAATTCTTTCGGCCGTCAGCGTGAAAGTTTTGAAGCGGAATTAACCATTGCAGGAGTTGGGGACGATTTTATAGGGGTGTTTATTCGCGCTCCGCATATTGTAGAAGCAGGAGATAATGTTGAAATTTTAGCAAAACATGAGGATCGAATTGTTGCTGTTCGACAAGGCCACATACTTGGATGTTCATTCCATCCGGAATTGACGGATGATCATCGATTTGTGCAATATTTTTTAAATATGGTGAAGGAATCAAACGAGAAAGTTCATGCATAAAAAAGTTGAACAAACCCTAAACTTATAGTAAATTTATGAATATAAATAGATCTAAAGCAATGAGAGGAACTAGTAGCAAGTTGTTTTTCTTAAGAGAGCTGGTGGTTGGTGGAAACCAGTGAAAAACGCTTGTGAATCCGTCCTTGAGTGAAATGCTGAATGCAAGTTTTTGTTAGTAAGCATTTACGGCAAAAACCGTTACCTTTGTAAGGTGGAAGGCTGATGCCTTCAAGCAGGGTGGCAACGCGGGTATACTCTCGTCCCTTTTTGGACGGGAGTTTTTATTTTGAATATAAAAACGAAAGGAGTGTCCATGATGCTTGATATGAAATTTTTACGGTCAAATTTTGAAGAAATAAAAAAGAAGCTTGAACACCGTGGAGAGGATTTAACTGATTTTGATCAATTTGTTGACTTGGATAAAAAGCGTCGTGAACTAATTGTTACGACGGAAGAATTAAAAAGCAAAAGAAATGAAGTATCTTCTAAAATCGCCGAATTGAAAAGAGAAAAGAAAGACACAGATCATTTAATTCAAGAAATGCGTCAAGTAGGAGAACGCATCAAAACACTTGATGAGGAATTAAAAGAGATTGAAGAAAAGTTAGAAACCTTGATTTTGTCGATTCCAAACATTCCGCATGAGAGCGTTCCAGTCGGCGATTCAGAGGAAGATAATGTAGAAGTCCGCAAATGGGGAGAAATCCCGACCTTTCGTTTTGAACCAAAACCTCATTGGGAAATTGCCGACCAATTAGGAATTCTCGATTTTGAAAGAGCCGGCAAGGTGACCGGCAGCCGCTTTGTATTTTATAAAGGTTTGGGCGCAAGATTAGAAAGGGCGCTTATCAGTTTTATGATAGATTTGCACGTTGAAGAACATGGCTATGAGGAAGTTTTGCCTCCGTATATAGTGAACCGTACAAGCATGATCGGAACAGGACAACTTCCGAAGTTTGAGGAAGACGCTTTTAAAATTCAAGGTGAGGATTATTTCTTAATACCAACAGCGGAAGTTCCTGTCACAAATTTGCACCGTGATGAAATTTTACAGGAGAAGCAGCTTCCAATCAATTATGTAGCGTACAGCGCTTGCTTCCGTTCTGAGGCAGGGGCGGCCGGAAGAGATACGCGCGGCCTTATTCGCCAGCATCAATTTAACAAAGTGGAGCTTGTGAAAATTGTAAAGCCTGAAGATTCTTATGAGGAATTAGAAAAATTAACAAGTCATGCTGAAAACGTATTGAAGCTGTTAGGACTTCCATATCGAGTTATGAGCATGTGTACAGCTGATTTAGGCTTTACGGCAGCAAAAAAATATGATCTTGAAGTATGGCTTCCAAGCTATCAAACATATCGTGAAATTTCTTCTTGCAGCAACTTTGAAGCGTTTCAGGCTCGCCGGGCGAATATACGGTTCCGACGGGATCCGAAAGCAAAGCCTGAGCATGTGCATACGTTAAATGGTTCTGGGCTTGCAATAGGTCGTACAGTAGCAGCCATTTTGGAAAATTACCAGCAAGAAGACGGATCTGTCGTCATTCCTGAAGTTCTGCGTCCATATATGGGAAATAAAACAGTAATTAGTAAAAAGTAATTCTTACTGAATAGAAAAAATGAAAGGGGGGTAGGAGGGGTTCCTCCATATCCCCCTTTTATGTACAAATGTATTTTATATAGGCTGCCGTTGTATCATTTGTTTGGCAATTGTTCTTCCTATTTCAATGGATGCTGTCGCTGCTGGAGATGGAGCGTTCAGCACATGAATGGACCGTTTCGTTGGTACAATATAAAAATCATCGATTAAAGCTCCGTCTTTACTTAAAGCTTGAGCTCGGACACCAGATGGTCCAGGCAGCAAATCTTCTTCTGTAATATCGGGCATGAGTTTTTGAACATTTTCGACAAACTTTTTCTTTGACATCGATCGAATCATTTCTTCGAGTCCTTCTTTCATATATTGACCTGCTAATTTCCAAAAACCGGGGAACGTTAATACTTCAAACAAATCTTTCATATTTGCGTCGCTTTTTTTATACCCTTCTCTTTTCAAGCTTAAAACAGCATTTGGACCTATATCTATAGATCCGTCAATCATTCTAGTAAAGTGAACGCCTAAAAATGGAAAATTAGGATTTGGTACAGGATAGATTAAGTTTTTAACTAAATATGATTTTTGCGGATTTAACATATAATATTCTCCACGGAATGGAACAATTTTCACATCCGTATACAGATTTGCTATTTTAGCAATACGATCGCTGTTAAGTCCTGCACAATTTATAAAAAATCGGCTTTGAAAGGTTTTGTTTGCTGTTTCAACGATAACTTCTTGTTTTTTTTCATGAATCACTTCTACTTTTTCGTTTAAAAAGATCTCCCCGCCCTTTTCGAGGATTAAATCTGCCATCCGTTCACTAACAAGACGGAAATTTACAATACCTGTTGATGGAACATGAATGGCTTCTATTCCATTCACATAAGGTTCAAATTCATGAAGCTCCTCCTTTGAAATTTTCCGGATATTGAGGCCGTTTTTTAATCCGCGTTGGAACAGCTTCTCAAGCTCCTCCCGCTCATGTTCATCGCTAGCAACGATTACTTTGCCGCAGACTTCATAAGGGATATCGTATTTTTGGCAAAACATGATCATTGCCTGATTACCTTTTTTCGCAAGCTGCGCCTTATAGCTCCCGGGCTTGTAATATATACCGGAATGGATCACCCCGCTGTTATGACCCGTTTGATGGGAGGCAACTTTATTTTCTTTTTCGATTATTGCCACTTTTGCGTTTGGGTGTTGTTCATATATTGCCAATGCAGTGGATAAGCCGACTATTCCTCCACCGACAATTACATAATCATACATATTTTTCTCCGTCCTCCTCTAGTCATCCGCAAGCTTCTCACTCTGATTTTTTAAGGGATTTACGTTTTGCACTAGGCTTCAGTTGTTTTTATACATGCTGTTTTAAAAGCGCGGCAAATCAATGCAAAGATAGCAGCCGATTGCGGGGAAAAGATGCCTTTGTTCATGTCCCGAAAAGAATAGTGTCCATTTGTGAGCGCTTTAAATTAACTTGCAATTCAAGTTTATAACATGATGAATGAAATACAATCGATTTTTTTGAATTTTTTAATTTTTTCTATTAAAAAAAATAAGCTTCTTTGTAAAGAAGCGTTTAAGGAAAAAAATTATTTGATAACTTTTATGAGTTTATTGACATACATTTTATACTGTGCTATATTAGACCATGTCATATGGAGGAGTACCCAAGTCTGGCTGAAGGGGTCGGTCTTGAAAACCGAGAGGCGGGTCAAACCGCGCGGGGGTTCGAATCCCTCCTCCTCCGCCATTATTTACCGAGTGCGCATAAATTGGAGATTGGCTAAATTCGTTACGGGCTGTAACGAATTTTTTATTTTTTAAAACAAAATGGCTAATCCTCATGGAAAATAAAAATCATCGATATAAACGTTAAAGGGGCGTCTATAAGCTGAAAAACAACTTATTAGGCACCTCTTTTATTTTTTTGAAAAACAAAACAGAAATTCCTCATATTTAAGATCATTTGATCAATAGTTGTTTATAAAGAAGTATTTATTTTTTTACAACTTGAAAATTATCGATAATCAACAGCCAATTTTGCGGAAACGAAATTCCTAGTTTCCAATAGCTGACACCTCGCAAATGCAGCTCTTTTACAAGATCGAATTTGGCCTGTATGGAACGGGCATCTTCAAACCAAACTTCATGAACCTTTTGGTTTTCATCCGTATATCGAAAAGTAGGGGCTTGGGCTTCTTCATCAAATTTGATTTCTGCATTGTATTTTGATGCAAGCTGAATCGCCTGCTGCGGACTTATCGCTTTTGCGTAAGGCCCGCCTTGCACAAAGGGAAGAGTCCAGTCATAACCGTATAAATTTTGTCCCATCATAATTTTCTGTGGAGGAATCTCCGTAACGGCATATTCGAGTACATCACGGACTGGGCCGATAGGAGAAACAGCCATTGGCGGTCCGCCGCTGTACCCCCATTCATATGTCATAATGACGACCCAATCCACAATTTCTCCATGTGCTTTATAGTCGTGGGCCTCGTACCATTGTCCTTTTTGTTCTGCGCTTGTTTTAGGGGCTAATGCAGAGGAAATGAACCACCCTTCACTGTGCATCCTGTCTCTCGCCCTTCGCAAAAATTGATTATAGGCTTCCCGGTCGGCAGGAAACAAATATTCAAAATCAAAGTGAATATCTCGAAACTGATATTTTTTTGCTGTGGCAATAATATTATTTAAAAATTTAGTTTGTACATCATCGTCTGTCAGCAATATATGCCCTAACTCTGCACTAAATTGATTGTTCTCCAAATTTGTGACAGCCATTGAAAACACTAAATTTTGTTCATTAGCAATAGTTTGCAAGTTCCCAATCGGCGGCTCTTTTAAAGAACCGTCACGTTGTGCTTGAAAGCTAAAATGGGTAAGGTAGGTTAAATAAGGGGCAGTCTCTCTTGCGCTGTCTTCGAGACTTTGGCTGACTTGAGCACCAAGCGGTTCTAAATATACATTAAATTCCGCTTGCCGTTTAGGCCGTTCTGGGATATATAATCGCAGGCCAATAGGCAATAATTGATTTATATTCAGTCCATTTACTGCTGCAAGCTCAAATACAGACGTACCAAATTTTCTTGAAATGCTCCAAAGGCTGTCTCCCCGTTGAACGGTGTAAAATTGTCCGATGATTGGAATAACAATTGCTTGACCTACAACAAGCTGATCAGGATTAGGAATTTCATTTGCTTCAACGATGGCTGTTATAGATGTTCCATATGTTTGTGCAATGGAATAAAGCGTTTGCCCAGATTGAACAACATGAATTAGCAAAATCATGACCTCCTGTAAAAACTGTTTGTAAATTTTATGTTTTCATCGCAGAAAACATGCTTTTGGAAAAGGTTGAAAGGAACCCGCACTTTTTTTAAGATGAAATTATATCGATAGGATGAGGAGCAAAAAATGACTAAAGACGAATATTATATGACTTTAGCAATTGAAGAGGCGAAGAAGGCGGAAAAGATTGGCGAGGTTCCGATTGGTGCTGTGCTTGTTGTAGATGATGTAGTGGTTGCAAAAGCTCATAATTTGAGGGAAACCGAGCAGAGGTCAATCGCTCATGCGGAAATATTGGCAATTGATGAGGCGTGCAGGAAGCTTCGAACGTGGAGACTCGAGAACTCGACGCTATATGTGACGCTTGAGCCATGTCCAATGTGTGCAGGAGCGATTGTAATGTCAAGAATTGAACGTGTAGTTTTCGGCGCTTTCGATCCGAAGGCTGGTTGTGCAGGAACGTTAATGAATTTATTAAATGAACCTCGTTTCAATCATCAAACAGAAGTAATTTCAGGCGTGAAGCAGGAGCAATGCAGTGAAATGTTAACCTGTTTTTTTCAAAAGTTGCGGGAAGAGAAAAAACGGTTGAAAATGAAAAATAAAAACAATTGAATTTTTTAACATATTGGGAAGCGTTGCATTTTCTCGAAAAAACATATATACTAAATTTGCGTCCTTAAACGGCGCAAAGTGAAAATCGGTTTAAACTTTGCCGTGCTAAGCGGGGAGGTAGCGGTGCCCTGTACTCGCAATCCGCTCTAGCGAGGCCGAATTCCTTCTCGAGGTTAGTATATTTTAGGGTCTGCCTCAAGTAAGTGGTGTTGACGTTTGGGTCCTGTGCAATGAGAATCCATGAACCATGTCAGGTCCGGAAGGAAGCAGCATTAAGTGGAAGCTCTCATGTGCCGCAGGGTTGCCTGGACTGAGCTAACTGCTTGAGTAACGCCTAGGGTTGCTAATCGACAGAAGGTGCACGGCAGTTATCATATCAAACAATAAGATCCCCTTATAGTAGGCAGAAAAAGAAAAGTCTGTCAACTATAAGGGGATTTTTTCGATGAGAGAAATATGAACAGCGTATGATGTAAAGCCTAAAAAATGTAACTTTAAAATATGGATTGATGCATGATGGGGAAAACACTTTGAGCAGAAAGAAATGAAGAAAATATTAGGAAGACTTTAAAACTCCCCAAGAAGATCTTGAAACAAAAGTGTCCTTAGCGGCTAAAACCATACAGAATACGCCGTCCCATTTCAAGTCCCATCCATACTTTTTCCGCACGTCCGAAAAGATGAAGGATGCATTATGCATAATAACTATCAACGGCTTCAAAAGAGAAACAGCTTAAAGTCCTAATGAATATCGGTCTCAGGCTGGTTACATGTGCTGTCTATTTAACTGGAGACGCTTTTACAGAGATCGGTTTTATTTTTTTTTTTCATAAGTTTTTTATCCTTCTTACAGCTCTGAGGAGTAAAAATTCTTCGAGATAAATTGAGCTTCTAGCCCCCATA
>ERZ1673757.25-NODE-25-length-34082-cov-18.101478_pt1 | contig 34082 bp, 36 predicted proteins | sample MGYA00580181_ERZ1673757 | MGnify/ENA primary metagenome ERZ1673757 (study PRJEB41219, sample SAMN04549606) | soil metagenome | isolation source: soil | place: USA: New Mexico, Bitter Lake NWR | collected 2008-11-15 ... | reverse complement strand
ATAAATAAAATTGGGCTTGACAAATTAAAATTAACTTAATGCAATGCTACTGATTCCCAATATGATTAAACGGGCACTTTCTCAAGGAATCGATGCCTCATACGTTTTAATGGATACATGGTTTACCCAACAGCCTTTGATCAAGTCCATTGTGGATCAAGGGTTGGATGTTATTGGAATGGTGAAGGATACAAAACAAAGATATCAAGTGAACGGTGAATGGGTGAGCCTAAAAAAACTATACCAAACAGCTAAACCATCACAACATCAAAAGGGTATTTTGCGCTCTATTCACACAACGATGGCAAATGGCGTACCTGTTAAAGTGGTATTTGTCCGTAATCGTAATAAAAAGAGACAGTGGCTAGCTATTTTGAGTACAGACTGTACTTTATCGGATCAAGAAATCATTCGTATTTATGGGATACGTTGGGATATTGAAGTATTCTTCAAAACAGTCAAATCCTTATTGAAACTCCAAAAAGAGTTCCAAGGAAGATCTTATGATTCCATGATCAGCCATACCACTATTGTGTTTACAAGGTACATTGTTTTGTCTTGGCAAAACCGAGTAAGTACAGATTATCGAACATTAGGCGGCATTTTTTATGAACTTTGTGATGAAATCGATGAACTAGATTGGGCCTTTGCACTTCAACTACTCATTGAAATTCTTGAAGATGCACTTCAAAATGTAAATCAAAAGATTAAAAAATTCATCGAAAGTCAATTACGTAAATGGATTGTAGTTTTGCCTAATTATATCAAGGCTTATTTACCAAAATTGAGCTGCGAAAGTTGAGATATTAAAAAATAAGACATTGACTTCCAAAATATCGATATATTAACGAAGCGTTTAAAGCCATTGCTGATCCCACTAGAAGAAAGATTCTTTCCTTGCTGAAAAGTGGGGATTTAACCGCTGGTGAAATTGCTTCCCATTTTGATATGCAGAAACCGAGCGTGTCGCATCATTTAAAAATTTTGGGTCTTCGGAATATATGGTGGAATTACTTTTTTAACAGTTTGAAAACAATGGATGCCTAAATCGGATTATTTGGTGGAATGTTGAGTGATGTGTTGTGAGAAAGTTTAAATATTCTAATGAACAAGAGTGTTGCAAATAAATTTTCCAATGCCTTGTAAAAGTGTTACGACATACTGGAAAAAAGAAATTTATTGTTATGACTGTATTAGGTATTCAAAGCATCTCTGTCTAAAAAAAGAGATGCTTTTTTATTTCACACCAACAAAAGAAATTACAATAGTAAAACAACAATAATATATTAATTAATAACAATAATTTATTGCAAGACAATAAACTTTGTATTAGGATAATAATAACGGTAAATAAATAAGTGAGGTGCTTTTATGGAACGAGGAACAACACTCTTTTTAAAGATAGCTGTTTTTCTTATTGGGATTACGGTACTTGCTTTGTGTATATTTTTGTTACCTTGGTTAGCAAATTATACCGCAGAAATGTATCCAGAATATGCTTATTTGCAATATCCTGTATTAATTGGTTTGTATGTAACTGCAATACCATTTTTCTTTGCTTTATATCAGACTTTAAGACTTTTAAACAACATTGATAAAAACAATGCTTTCTCGGAGTTTTCAGTAAATGCGTTAAAAAATATAAAATACTGTGCAAATGCCATTAGCATTTTATATGTAATAGGTAGTATTTTTCTTATATCACAAAATGCCTTACACCCTGGAATAGCACTTGCAGGATTTATAATTATCTTTGCTTCATTTGTGATTGCAGTTTTTTCTGCGGTTCTTCAAAAGTTGTTAAAAAATGCCATAGAAATAAAATCAGAAAATGATTTAACGGTCTGAGGTGAAAAATATGGCAATTATAATTAATATTGATGTGATGTTAGCAAAAAGAAAAATGAGTGTAACAGAACTATCTGAAAAAGTTGGAATCACTATGGCTAACATTTCTATTTTGAAAAATGGAAAAGCAAAAGCGATTCGATTATCAACTTTAGATGCTATTTGTAAGGCTTTGGATTGTCAGCCTGGGGATATTCTTGAATATCAAAGTGATAAGGATACCCAAGAATAAATAATCAAATAATTAATTTAATAAGGGGTTGAGAATTTATGAAGAAATCGTTACTTTTATCAATTTCATTTTTGATAGTTATGTTTTTATCGGCTTGTACGGATAATTCTATGGAACCAAATGAGAATAACATGATTTTAAGTATAACAAATAATGCTAATTTTGATTTTTAATCAATAGAAATCAGCATTGATAAAATTACAGGCGGTATGAGTAATGCTGATGGTTCTAAAATACAAAAAGGAGACACATTTGAATGGGGTAATCTGATGAAAATATTTGATGCGCATTTACATATTATTGATCCAAAGTTTCCTTTATACGAAAATCAAGGCTTCTTGCCCGAGCCATTTACAACAGAGGATTATTTACAACATGTAAATACAGTTGATTTAGTAGGTGGAGCAATTGTTTCAGGCTCTTTTCAAAAGTTTGACTAAACATATTTGTTGGATGCATTACAAAAACTAGGAAAGAATTTTGTTGGTATAACACAGCTTCCATACGATACGTCCGACGAAGAAATTATTGAGCTAAATAAACACGGTGTCCGAGGACTGCGTTTTAATGTGAATCGCGGGGGCTCTGAGGACATTCGTCGATTAGATTATTTTGCTAAAAGAGTTTATGAGCTAGCTAATTGGCATACAGAATTGTATATTAATTCAAAAGAGCTGCCGGCTATCAAGCCAATTATCACCCAACTTCCAGCAGTATCCATTGACCATTTAGGCTTGTCGAAGGAAGGATTTCCACATTTGCTTCCATTAGTTGAAATGGGTGTACGTGTAAAAGCAACAGGATTTGGACGAATTGATTTTGACCCGGTTGAAGCGATGAAAAATATCTATAAGGTGAATCCAGATGCCCTCATGTTTGGAACGGACCTGCCTTCTACAAGGGCAAAAAGACCATTCCGGTTTTCAGATATCGAATTAATCCAAGAGCATTTTGATGATAAAGCAGTTAAAAAAATCCTTTATCAAAATGCAATGGAATGGTATTGTAAATAAAGTAAAGTGGAATTAAGTGCGAAAAAGGGAAATATAAAGCGAAAGTTTTCAAAAAAATTAAGAAAAGTAAACATTTCACGCCTTTTTATTGCATATTTATATTTTATTCAAACAAAGCATATACGACAAAATGGGATGTCTATTTAGATGGCATCCTCTTTTTTTGTTTTGGAGAAAATGGATTATGTCATGTTCTTCGCATGGAACTGTTTTTAACCTGCAGTTTAAAAAAACACATTGACTATCCAGTCAATTTTAATAACGAGATTTAACAAAAAATTGGATAAGGAAATTAAATGTAGTATAATGTAAAAAAATGTCTCGAGGATAATCAATGACTCTGGTCTCTCCCGTTTTTTATTTTTCCACAGTCAAGGAAACCAATCTGCAAGTAAACCGACGATCAGCGTGCAAAATGAAAATACTATATTTAATTAAAGGCGATCCAGCCAATTTGCGAATACGATAAATGCATTGATGTTCCCAAAATCGAAAACACTCAGGAACAACCGACTGCATGGCTTCATGTCAATTGACCGATACTGATTGCAATTAATATTGGATAGATCGTCGTATATACACGGGTACGCTGGTCAACGTTTGTTTGCATCGTTTTCCTCTCCCAATAATTAATGAATAGTACATTATAATTCTTCTGGGTATTCCAGAAGCCATTAAGAGCGTTAATCCTTATAAATCAACAATATGAATGAATTTCATCACTCTAAATCCTTGTACATCAAAAGTTTCAAAACAAAAAAGAGTGCCCACAAAATATAAATAAAAAAGGAAAACCATACTCTTTACAGGTTTTCGTTATATAGTAACCTATTATTTTTATAGTTGAAACTTTTTGAATATTAAATGTATAATAGCTTTTGTATTCATAAATTGGAAGGAGAAGAAATAATGGGGACTCTTGTCAAACTAAGCAATTTTGTCAGCAATACTTTTGCAATTTGGGTACTAGTATTTGCGGCATTAGCTTTTTTTGAGCCAAAAGCATTTACATGGATCGCCCCATATATTGTGCCGCTGCTAGGTATCGTCATGTTTGGAATGGGATTGACCTTGTCAGCCAACGATTTTAAGGAAGTATTCACTCGTCCGATAGAAGTGCTGATTGGGGTAATCGCCCAATTTTTTATTATGCCGCTTTTGGCCTTTTTGCTCGCTACCTTATTGCCTATTTCACCTGAAGTAGCGATCGGCATCATTCTTGTTGGCTGCTGTCCTGGAGGAACGGCTTCCAATGTCATGACGTATTTGGCAAAAGGTGATACGGCGCTTTCAGTCGCTGTTACGTCCGTGTCAACCTTGCTCGCTCCCATTTTAACACCGTCCTTAATTTTGCTGCTTGCAGGGAAATGGCTGTCCGTTTCAGCCGGTGCTCTGTTTTGGTCAATCGTGAAAGTTGTACTTATTCCTATTATTCTCGGACTGATTGTACAAATGTTGTTTAAAAAACAAGTAAAAGCAACCGTTCAAATTCTTCCGCTCGTTTCCGTTATCGCGATTGTGGCAATCGTGGCTGCTGTCGTCGCTCAAAACCAGCAGGCTATCGCAAAAAGCGGGCTTCTTATTTTCCTTATCGTCGTTGCTCATAATGGGCTTGGATTGCTGCTCGGCTACTGGTTTGCGAAGCTGCTTAAAATGTCAGAGCCGAAACAAAAAGCGATTTCGATTGAGGTCGGCATGCAAAATTCCGGACTTGGAGCTGCGCTGGCGACTGCTCATTTTTCGCCTCTTGCCGCTGTTCCGAGCGCAATTTTCAGCGTTTGGCATAACATCTCTGGACCGATTGTGGCGACCTATTTCCGTAAAAAAAGCGAAAAGAAGGAAAACAATCAATCAACGATTACAACATAACATAGAAAAAAATATAAAGATTAGCAACACAGACCAAGGGCAAAGGTCTGTGCTGTTATTTTTTGTAGTAAAAAGTGATCGTGACAGAGCCAGAACTATGAGAGTTCGTATTAAAAACTGGCCAACTTCACTGTCCTTATCAGAATCTGTTTTAAAATATTGGATCCATGAGATCGTGTATAAGAAAAGAGAATCGATAAGGTTATGTGAAGATTTCTACAAATCATTGAAGAGGAATGAATAATTGGCAAAGTGTAATGGCATTCGTAGTTAGAATGGAAAAAATTTTTTGTCAATTCAGCTGTGAAATTTTCCATAATCACACACAGTTTGAAATATGGGCGCAGCTTATGACATTTTTATAAGGTGGCGTTTTCAATTTGCCGAATCATTCCACATGATTGTTCCCCAACGGCGTTGGCGAATTACAGCAGTGTGTAAAAGTCAATCCATTAAGACAGAAGCAGGTAAGTTTCTGCTTTTTTTAGATTTATGACAATATTCGACAGCATTTTTTGTGCCTATTATGTATATTTTGGACTAGAAAGAGTCAATAGAATAAGAGAGAAAAGTCCTATTTTATTTTAAGCTTTGAAATTCAAAATGCATTACTACAAATTTGAACGCATGAGAAAAGCTGGGAAAGCTAATGAAGAAACGTTTATAAACATTTAATCAGTAGTTTTCTGGAAGGTGCAATTTTAAAATGTGCACCTACAAAATTTTTTTTTCGAGCAGATCATTCAAAACTGTATAAGTAAATTGACTTATTATCTATTACATCAACGATCATCTTGGATACAGTGTTCGTTTTCAAAAAAAGGGAGTGGGAAGCATTAAAAAAGATCTTTCATCGCTTAAGAAGGTTAACTTAAAATGATGAGAAAGCTTATTGTTGCGATCACCGACGAATTACTAGTTGGCAAATTATAAGAATTAATGTTTCGGCTGAATGAATAAAGCTTGATTAGAGTTATATTTTTAACATTTGTCTTTTTGAGCTAAAACTAACATTATCAAGAGTGTATTCGGCATTATCAGAACTTTTAGAAATAATTTTAGGTTTATATGTTTTTATCAAAGTAAAAAAAGCGTTTAATGGGTAAGACGATACCCTTTATAAATGTTTTTTGGCATTGGGAATCACTTCAATGTAACTGATTAAATATTCATACGTATTTAGTGATTAATTGTGACAAAGAGGGAGCTTAAAAATATAAATTTCAATAGATTGGGAGTTTAATATGGGAGATGTTCAATCAAAAACAATCAATGCTTTTTGTCTTTTCCTTGTGACGATTCACTTGCTTATTCTCTATTCGTTCGTTTTTATGACAGACAAATTAGATACTAGGCTTGGGCAAATGGGTTCTCTGGTTACATTAGTTTTAGGAATAGTCTTTTGTTATCAGTCCTTTAAAATTAAATCCCCGTTTAGATATATTTTGCTAATAACAACGGCTTTTGTATCAATTTTAGCAGTACTAGTATTGCTGATATTCTTAATTGCTTGTTTTTAAAAGAAGGATTATGCACTCCTTTATATTGTTTCAACAATTTATGCTGAAAAAAAACAATACGATAAGAATTGAAAGAAATCAATAAAGCAGTCTGCAACAGTATACAGTAGATGCAGCAAGGAAGGGGAATAGAATGAATACGAATCTTTTCTATACATTCCTTCTTTTATTCTTGTTTGCCTTGTTAGCAAGATGGTTCAAATCGAAAGAAGCGGAATGGCTTGGATCGCTTGGAGAATATAAAGTCCGAAAAGAAATAAATAAGATAGAAGAATCGTCTGAAAAATACAAATCTTTTCATGACTTGTATATTCCGAAACAAGATGGCTCCACTTCGCAAATAGATCATATTATTCTTTCTGATCATGGGTTGTATGTGATTGAAACAAAAAATTACAGCGGTTGGATTTTTGGTGATGAAACGTCAAAATATTGGACACAAGTCATTTACAAACGAAAAGAAAAATTTTTTAATCCAATTATTCAAAATAAAGGTCATATCAAGGCGTTAAGAAACTGGCTTGGGGAGGAGTTTGCACATATACCAATTCACTCGGTCGTCGTGCTTCTGCCGCGGGCAAAGTTCAAATCAGAAATTCATTTTTCCAATGCATACGTTATTTATCCAAAACAGCTGAAACAAGTGCTTGAGCAGCATAGAACAAGCGAGATCGACAGGGAAACAAAACAACAGTTGATTCGAAAATTAGAAACTGTCATTGTCAAGAACAAGCAGCAACAAAAAGAAATAAAAAAGCGGCATGTACAAACGATTCAAACAAATAGAAAGCAGGAGGAACGATATATTCAGCAAAACCGCTGTCCGAAATGCGGAAGCGCTCTAGTAATCAAAAATGGAAAATATGGAAAATTTAAATGCTGCAGCACCTATCCAAAATGCAGGTTTACACAAAAGATTCGCTAATTTTCTCTGTTGTAAAATAATTGTGGGAGCAATTGTACTCCCATGAAATATGAGTTAAATTCCAACTTCTGTGTGTGAACTCGTTTTATGGTTGGCTAACGGAACAATTTTTTGGAAGGAGCAAAAAAAGTTACATGTTATTAACATAAGAACTACCATTTAATCATTTACTCTCGTAAAGCTGCCCTTGCTGCATCCATATATTCAATCCTCTGCAGGCGCGATCATAAATCTTTTGTTGTTTATCAAATGTAGTTGGGACGTTTTCTAATCCCAAAAATACCTTGATACGCTTAATATTTAATTTTGTCAGACTGTCGATGTGTAAACGTGACGAAACTCCTCGAATGCTATTTATGTATGAGTGGAATGTAAAAATTTGTTCCATTAACAAAAATGTTTTTTATTTACAATTAACATTTGACAATTCTTAGTAAATCGTTTATAGTAAATTTAAACTTAAGATCGGAAGGGTGAACTGACCTAATGAAGTACTAATCCTATTTATGAAAGGTTACAATTGAAGGCTATGTTTAGCAGACAATCTCTGCTGTGTTTGCAATGACTTCAATTGTCGTTTTTTCAGAATAGGATTGGTCTTCTATAGGTGGATCTAAAAGAATAGTTTCTTTTTGGTGTGCCCCTAAATATTTATGCCTCCTATTCTGAATGTATATAGGAGGCATTTTTTTGTCTCCTAAGTTAGTACAAAGGAGATGTTCATATGCTCTTATTAGAAGCTCATCATATAAAGCACTATGTACAGGATCGTTTATTACTAGATGTGGATCGATTGGAAATCCATCAAAAAGATCGAATTGGATTAGTTGGTCGAAATGGAAGCGGGAAAACGACGTTACTTCATATTTTAGCTAAAAAAATTTCTTCAGAGGAAGGGAGCGTTATTCAACATACTCAATGTGGACTTTTGCCGCAGTTTAAACGAACTGATACAACAAAAAGCGGTGGTGAAGTGACGCAAGAATATATTCAAAAAGCTTTTGTGAAAGATCCAGAGCTTTTACTTGCAGACGAACCAACGACAAATCTCGATACAGACCATATTGAATGGTTAGAAAAGAAACTGAAAGAGTGGCAGGGGGCATTTATCATTGTTTCACATGATCGCGAATTTTTGGATGCTCTTTGTACGACCATATGGGAAATCAATGAAGGAAAGATTAAGGAATATACAGGCAATTACAGCGATTATGTAAAACAAAAAGAAGTAGAGAGACGTCAAGAACAGTTAGCGTATGAAAAATACGAGAAAAAGAGAAAGCAGTTAGAAGAAGCATTAAAATTAAAAGAGAAAAAAGCGGAAAGAGCAACAAAGACTCCTAAAAAGGTAAGTAAATCAGAGGCGAAAATTACTGGAGCGAAGCCGTACTTTGCCAAAAAGCAAAAGAAGCTGCAAAAAACAGCGAAAGCCATTGAAACGAGATTAGAAAAACTTGAAAAGGTAGAAAAAGTGAAAGAACTCCCGCCGCTTAAGATGAACTTGCCGAATGCAGAAGCGTTTAAAAATCGAATTATCTTTCGTGTAGAGGATGTAACAGGCAGGATTAGCGAACGTGTACTTTGGAGCAATGCAAGCTTCCATGTACGCGGTGGTGATAAATTAGCGATTATCGGTCCAAATGGAAGTGGAAAAACGACGCTTGTAAAAAAGATCATCAACGAAGAGCCTGGCATTACACTTTCCCCGGCTGTGAAAATGGGTTACTTTAGCCAAAATTTAAATATTTTAGATGTGGAAAAATCTATTATTGAGAATGTCCAGTCTTCTTCTAAACAGAATGAAACACTTATTCGGACGGTTCTTGCGAGAATGCATTTCTTCAGAGATGATGTCTATAAGCCTGTAGAGGTTTTGAGCGGCGGTGAGCGGGTAAAAGTTGCACTGGCAAAACTATTTTTAAGTGATATCAATACGTTAATTTTAGATGAACCGACGAATTTTCTTGATACGGAATCTGTTGAAGCATTAGAGTCTCTTCTAAAAGAGTATGAAGGAAGCGTGATCTTCGTCTCCCACGATCGCCGATTCATTGAAAATATCGCTACACGAATTTTGGCAATACGTAATCAAAAGATTGTACTTTTTGACGGAACCTATCAGCAATATAAACATGCTCAACTGCAAAAAAATCGAGACACTGCAAAAGAAAAACGTCTCTTACTCGAAACAAAAATATCAGAAGTACTAAGTCGCTTAAGTATCGAACCATCTAAAGAATTAGAAATGGAATTTCAAAAACTTTTACGAGAAAAAAGGGAATTGGACAAGTTTGAATAATTGCGAAGAATTCTTTTTTGAACCAAGGTAATTTCGATGTATAGCTTTTATTTAAAGAGCAATACCAATATCGTCTTGGACAGTTGAGCAAAAAATACAGAAAAGATTTTACAGGAAGTGATGAAACTGCTTGGATCACGATCATTTAAAGCTTATAAAATGATCACGTGTATGTGTTAAGCACAAAATGCTGTCACAAACTTCAGGTATTATTGTTTTCTAAAGGGATCAGGATGGTGGGAGAATCAGCAAGTTAAAAGGAGATTAATGGACAGCTTCTTCAAGAAAATGTTGTATAAAAGCGGAATAATTGCTAGTTTTCTTTGACTTTTTCAGATAAGATCTCTATAATAATCGGTGTACTGAAAATTTAAAGGAGGATTATTAAAAAGTGTATTCTGTCAGATTGCGTTTCCCAGCTTTGAACTAAGTAATTAAATACGTTCAAAGGCTCTGCTTGTGAATGCAGAGTAATGGGAGCAGTCTGTCCTTTTTTAATAATCTTCATTTCATATAGAAAATATGTAATATGAAGACAGACGGGTCTCGTCTGTCTTTTTTATATATGTATAATTATCAATTATCCTTCTTTTATTTAGCAAAAGGAAGGTTTATCCCGCTTTAACGGGCAATAAGTCCCCGCTTCAAGACTAAAGCTGAAATAATAAGTCTAAGTGGGGAATAACTGCCCGTAAAAGCCCGATTGGTTTAGCTAACCATCAGTGGGGATGAAGGCCGATTAAAAACGCAGCGTCATCATTTCTTCATCGGCACTAGCACATGTCGCCCACTGATGGAAGTTTCACTTTATTTGGTGACGGCTTCAAATAGCCCCGTAATTTAAATAAGGATGGGTCTTCTTCCCTTTACTCTGAATCACAGGCAGATCGCCTGTGTTTTTTATTTGGAAAGGGAGAGATCACATGACCAAAAAAATCAAAAGTGCAGAACTTGTTAGTGAATTTGTAGCGGCATTCAGATGTCCACTCTGTAAAAGTTCGATGAGGGTTGTTGATTTGAAAAGCCTAATATGCTCTAAAAATCATACTTTTGATTTCACTAAACAAGGATATGTAAACTTGATGACTCGTTCCTCTACTAGTCATTACAAGAAGGAATTGTTTGAAGCAAGACGCAAAATCATTATGGAAAGCGACTTATACACATTCGTGCATGAAGCGATTGCAACGTCGATAAAGGAGTATATGGACGTTTCTTTTAAACCTTTAATGGTTGCAGATGTAGGGTGCGGAGAGGGCTCCCATTTACAAAGGATTTTGGACGAATGTAAGGTTTCGGCAATGACTGGGGTTGGTCTTGATATTTCAAAGGAAGGCATTGCCATGGCTGCGAAGAGATACGAAAACCAAATTTGCATGGTAGGCGACTTGGCAACATCACCGCTTGCGGATCAATCGTTTCATGTAATTCTAAATATCTTATCTCCTGCCAATTACAAAGAATTCAAGAGGATATTAGTCGAAGATGGACTTGTCATTAAAGTTATTCCTCGTCCTCATTATTTGAAAGAGCTGAGAGATGAACTATTTGATCATAACGAAAAAAAGTTCTATAAAAATGATCAAACAGTGTCGCTTTTCAAAAAACATCTCCATCTACTGGATGTGCAGCATTTATGTTACACAAAGAACCTTAATAAAGCTGATCTTAAACACTTGGTGCAAATGACCCCGCTAGCATGGTCTGCGGATAAAGGGCGTATTGATGCGTTTATAAATCGGGATTCGGCTGAGATCATGGTGGATTTGGAAATTTTAGTAGGCGTAAAGAAAACATTTGCAACAAGAATGGGGGCTGCGAATCATGGAAAAAGTATTGATTGAGTTAAATAATATTGAAGTTTCATTTTCCGGCCAACTTGTATTAAATATTCCTCGACTGGCCGTACACCAATTTGATCGTATCGGGATTGTCGGAAAAAACGGGGCCGGAAAGAGTACGTTGTTGAAGCTTTTGGCAGGCCAAATTACGCCTGATAAAGGTCAAGTACATCGCTTTGCCGATTTTGCTTATTTTGATCAGCTGTCAAGACCGGTTCAACGTGAAATCGATTATAAATTGCTAGGAAGGTTGTCAATCCCGCAAACAGAAGTGAAAAATTTAAGCGGCGGAGAACAAACTCGTTTGAAATTAGCGGAAATTTTCTCCACCTATCATGAAGGTTTATTAATAGACGAGCCGACAACACACTTAGATGAGGACGGTGTGCAGTTTTTCATTGATGAGCTAAGTTATTACTATGGCGCGCTTGTTCTTGTAAGCCATGATCGACATGTGCTGGATGAACTCGTTACAAAAATTTGGGAGGTAGAAGACGGGCGTGTAACGGAATATACGGGGAATTATTCAGACTACGCAGAACAAAAAAAGCTCGCTCGGAATAGACAGCTTAAAGAGTACGAAAAATACGTGAAAGAAAAAACGCGTCTTTTAAAAGCAGCTGAGGAGAAAATGAAAAAGGCTGAAAAAATTACTCAGCCAAATAAACGTATGTCAAAAAAGGAAACAAAAGCAAAGGCAAATAAAATGTTTATGACGAAATCAAAGGATACAAGCCAAAAGGCGATTCAACGTGCAGCAAAAGCGATTGAGCAGCGTGCGGAGCAACTCGAAGCAGTAGAGGCGCCAAAAAAGGAACAAACCCTTTATTTTCCTCAGTCAGCTGCTCTCAAGCTGCACAATAAGTTTCCCATTATGGCGGATCGATTGACGCTTAAGGCAGGAAATAAAATTCTGCTTAAAGAAGCCAGTTTCCAATTCCCATTAGGGAGCACGATCGCTATCACAGGAAAAAATGGTTCAGGGAAAACAACACTCCTTCGTCATATCATCCAGCAAGGGGAAGGAATTATTCTTTCTCCGAAAGCTGTCATCGGATCATATAAACAAATGGGCTATCAATTTGAAAAGAACGAAACAGTAGTTTCATTTATGAAAGAACGAAGCGACTATCATGAAAGTAAGATTCGTGCAGTTCTGCACGCAATGAATTTTACAGGAAATGATTTAGAAAAGAACGTCCGAAATTTAAGCGGTGGCGAAGCTATCCGTCTAGTTTTGTGTCAACTATTTTTAGGAAGATACAATATACTGATTTTAGATGAACCGACCAATTTTTTGGATGTTTTTTGTATTGAAGCGTTAGAGCGTTTTTTAAAAGGATATGAAGGAACTGTTATCCTCGTATCGCATGATCGCATGTTTATTGATCGTGTCGCAGATCATATATATGTCATGGAAAACCAACAATTGAAGCTAAGAAACTGAAGCAGGGAAGACGTTCCTGCTTCTTTTTTATAAGAATCCTTTTTAGGCGGGTGACTTTTTAATAAGAAATTGTATAGTGTGAACGCTTATTTTTCAAAAATAGAACTATGTGCTAAATGAACATTGAAATAAAATAATGAAAATAATTAAACAAGAAGGTAAAGAAAAATGGAAGTTTAAGGAGAAGAAAAAGGATTAAAAACAGAGAATTCTTTAAAGGGCATCAAACAGAAGCATAATGGATGCTTTTCACTCTAGAGCAAACAATCAAAATAAATTTGCTATTTACTGATTGTTAAAGTTTTTAATAAAAATGTTATGTTAACTGTATGGTGAGTCGGGATACAACCAAAGATTCCAGCCCTTTGTTTCTTTGTGATACAGTTAGAAAAAAGAGGATGGGTGATTGGGAATCATTCATTTTTCCATTGGTCATGTTTGCTTTTCTTATTGCTTTTGCACGTGCAGTGTTCTTTGTAGTCAAATCATTAGTCATGAGAAAAGTTCAGCACAAATTGATAAGAAGCTGGATAGAATCATTGAACTGTTAGAGAAACAAAGCAAAGGATAACCTATTCTTTTAGACGGTTTAAGGAGGCCGTTTTACAACATAGAATTAGACAAAAACTAACCTAAAAACATTGTGTCTGAGGGGGAACGATTGCCTTCAGGGAGATTTCAAGAAGTACCTATTTATCCAACGGCACTCAAATGTATGCCGATCCTGCGGCACGAACATTGTATCTGTACCAATGGATGAAGATGGAATGAGAATTTATGAAACATGTAAACTTAGATTAATACATACTATTCCGGAATTTTTTTTAAGTCAGGAAAGAAGAAAACAACTATTAACTCTTGTGCGAAGATATCAAACTATTGTTTTATAAGAGAGAAAAACAAACAAATCAAAGCAATATCTATGTCTTCTTGATCAGTTCCTTATCTACAACACTCATCTGGCAGCCCAATGTATCATGCCTTGATATCGATTATTGGATTTTAAAAAATCCTAAACGGTACTGCACAAGCAAACTAAGGAGTTCAGTAAACGCTTTCGAATAAAAAATTCTTCTGTACAAAAAAGAAAATACCCACAAAATTTTGACTCAATCTTATTAAACGAGGATTGACATTTGGGGCATTTATTACGTATTTTATAGATAGCAGCTATAAAATATTTAACTTTTCCGAAAATTGTGTTAATATAAGTTAATGAAGGAGATTTCCTATGGCAAATAAAACTTTAAAAGAAAGAATTATCGATACGGCTCTGCATCTTTTTGAACAATACGGCTATCATGGAGTTACCGTCGATCGGATTGTCACAGAAATCAACGCATCAAAAGGCGGCTTTTATCATAATTTTAAATCAAAAGATGAACTTCTTTATCACATTCACGATGTGTTTATCACCTATGTGCTCAACAAGGCACAGGCGGCCTATGAAAACTACAAAACCCCTACAGAGCGTTTATGTGCTATTATTCAATCATTTGTAAAAGTATTTCATTTATATAAGCCGCATATAACGGTGTTTTATCAAGAAAGCAATTATTTAAAGCCGGAGTATGCACAAAAAATTAATGAAAAGCGTGATGAGTTTAAGCTGGTGATTTTTCGGGTCATTCGCGAAGGAATTGACGCAGGCGAGTTTCGCCCAGAGCTTTCAGTGGAAATTACAGGCATGACGATTATTGGCATGGTGAACTGGACGTATAAATGGTATAAGCCGGAAGGACCGATGACAATCGAGCAAATTGCCGACTATTTTATTGATTTTATTATGCATTCTGTCCTTACAGAAAAGGCTAAGCAAAAGGCGGAAAATATCATTTATTTCATCAAAAGCAAGCAGGCTTCGCTTCAATCATTTTAAAATTTAAAAAATGATTTTTTGTTAACGTAATTTTTTCATGAAAAACCGACTAGTCGGTTTTAGAATAATATGTTAGAAATGGGGGAGAGAGCATGAATTTTGAACTCACAAAAGAGCAACAGATGATTAAAGAAATGGTAAGGGAGTTTGCTGAGAAGGAAATTGCACCAAACGCAGCTAAATGGGATGAAGAAGCCTATTTTTCCATCGGAATATTCAAAAAGATGGGAGAGCTAGGGCTATTGGGAATCCCGTTCCCAGAAGAATATGGCGGAGCTGGTGGCGATACGATTTCATATGCTGTTGCTGTAGAAGAAATTGGCCGCGCCTGTGGCGGAACAGGCCTTAGCTATGCTGCTGCTGTCTCATTAGGTGCAAGCCCTATTTACTATTTTGGTACAGAAGAGCAAAAGCAAAAGTGGCTTGTTCCGATGGCAAAAGGAGAGGCGTTGGGAGCGTTTGGGTTAACTGAACCGAATGCCGGTTCAGATGCTGGCGGAACCCGAACGAGAGCGGTGCTTGACGGAGATGAATATGTGATTAATGGAGAAAAATGCTGGATTACGAATGCAGGACATGCAAGACAAGTGATTGTCACCGCAGTGACCGGAAAGGATGACAAGGATAAAAACATCATTTCTGCTTTCATTGTTCCAACAAACGCTCCGGGATTTACGATTCAATGCAATTACGACAAAATGGGTGTCCGTGCCTCGAATACGTGCGAGCTTGTGCTTGAAAATGTACGCGTGCCGAAAGAGAACATATTAGGGGATCCGGCAAAGGGATTTAAGCAATTTTTATATACTCTTGATGGCGGTCGCATTTCGATTGCTGCTCTTGCTGTTGGCATCGCTCAAGCCGCGTTTGAGAAAGCGCTTCAATACGCGAAGGAACGGACACAATTTGGTCAATCCATTTCTAAATTCCAAGCGATTCAATTTAAGCTTGCCGATATGGCGATGGAAATCGAATTAGCCCGCAGCATGGTGTATAAAGCGGCCTGGCTAAAAGATCAAGGGAAACCGTTTACAAAAGAAGCCTCTTTCGCTAAACTATTCGCTTCTGAAGCTGGCTTCCGCATATGTAATCAGGCAATTCAAATTCATGGAGGATACGGGTATATGAAAGAATATGGGGTCGAGCGCCATTTGCGCGATATTAAGCTCATGGAAATTGGTGAAGGCACATCAGAAATTCAGCGGCTCGTTATTGCCCGTCAGCTTGGATGTTAAAGGACAGAAAAATGGCGCGGATGAAAATTTATTCAAACAAAGGAGGCGCATGTTATGGCGGAGATGTTAGAGGTTACGGTTGGCAAACTATTAGAAGAAAAAGCGAATGCTTATCCAGAGCATGAGGCTGTTGTGTATGCAGATCGCGGACTTAGAATGACATACAGGCAGTTTGATGAATATTGTCGTCTTGTTGCTCGAAGCTTAATGAAACTGGGCATTCAGTCAGGAGAGCATATTGCAATTTGGGCAACCAACACTCCTGAATGGCTGGCATGCCAGTTTGCTACAGGCAAAATGGGGGCTGTACTTGTGACGGTCAACACGAACTACCGTACAGCTGAATTAGAATACTTATTGAAGCAATCAGATTCCACGACCCTTCTTTTAATCGAACAATATCGCGATACCTCTTACATTGACACGATCTATGAGATTGCCCCGGAGCTGTACGAATGTCAGCCAGGACAGCTGAAAGCGAAGCGTCTTCCACGTCTAAAAAATGTCATCGTTCTTGGTGATAAGCGTTACCCTGGCACATATACATGGAATGATATTTTGGCGATGGCTCAAGATACCGCTGAAGAGGAACTCGATCAACGAATGAACTCCCTTGACCCGCATGATGTCATCAATATGCAATACACTTCAGGAACGACAGGCTTTCCAAAAGGAGTTATGCTCAGCCACTATAACATTATCAACAACGCCTACAATATTGCGCAATGCATGAAACTCACTAAAGATGATCGTTTATGTATTCCTGTGCCATTTTTTCATTGCTTTGGCTGCGTGCTAGGCGTCTTAGCATGCGTCTCTGTCGGCGCTACGATCGTACCAATTCAAGAATTCAATGCTACCCAAGTGCTTCAAACGGTTCAAGATGAAAAATGCACCGCTTTACATGGTGTGCCGACCATGTTTATTGCCGAGTTGAACGATCCTGATTTCGAAAAATACGATCTGTCTTCATTGCGGACAGGAATTATGGCGGGATCAAATTGTCCAATTGAAGTAATGAAGGCAGTCATTGAAAAAATGGGAGCCAAAGAAATTACGATTGCTTATGGACAAACTGAATCTTCGCCTGTCATTACTCAGACGAGAACGGATGATCCTATTCATTTGCGCGTCGAGACAGTCGGGCGTGCTCTTCCAAACGTTGAAGTCAAAATAGTCGAGCCAGGCACAAACAAGGAAGTACCGCGCGGTGTGCAAGGAGAGCTATGTACGCGAGGCTATCATGTCATGAAAGGATATTATAACAATCCGGAAGCGACGAAAGAAGCGATTGATGAGGAAGGATGGCTCCATACAGGCGACTTAGCAATAATGGATGAAAATGGATATTGCCGCATTACTGGAAGACTAAAGGATATGATCATCCGCGGCGGAGAAAACATTTATCCACGGGAAATTGAAGAATTTTTATATCAGCATCCGAAAATTCTAGATGTTCAAGTGGTCGGTGTACCTGATGAAAAATACGGAGAAGAAGTAATGGCGTGGATTATTTTAAAACCAGGGCAAACTGCGACGGCTGAAGAGGTTCAAGAATTTTGCCGCGGAAAAATATCGCGTCATAAAATCCCCCGTTATATTGAATTTACCGATTCGTATCCGATGACAGCATCTGGGAAAATTCAAAAATTTAAATTGCGCGAGCAGGCTAAACAAATTCTTAGTACAAAGACAACCCATGAATAGGAGGAGTTGCATGTTTAAAAAAGTGTTAGTGGCCAATCGGGGAGAAATTGCAGCTCGAGTCATTCGAACGTGCCGGCGGTTAGGAATTCAGACAGTAGCCATATACTCAGAAGCAGATGCTGATTCGCTCCATGTAAAATGGGCAAACGAAGCTTATTTAATTGGAAAGCCGCATGTCAGTGAAAGTTATTTGAATATTGACAAAATCATTGAGGTTGCAAAAGCGACGAAAGCTGAAGCGATTCATCCAGGATATGGTCTCTTGTCGGAAAACCCGACATTTGCGCACCGTTGTGAAGAGGAAGGAATTGTATTTATCGGACCGAATGCTGATGTTATTGCGAAAATGGGAAGTAAAATTGAGTCGCGGAAAACAATGTCAGAAGCAGGCGTGCCGATCGTCCCCGGCATCTCCTTTCCACTTCAAAATGTTGAGGAAGCAGCAAGCACAGCAGCGACGATCGGTTATCCTATTATGTTAAAGGCGTCTTGCGGCGGTGGCGGCATCGGAATGCAAATCGTCCATAATGAAGAGGAATTGCACAAAGTGTTTGAAGGCAACCAAAAGCGGGCGACTTCCTTCTTCGGCGATGGGGCAATGTATTTGGAAAAGTATATTCAGAATCCGCGCCATATTGAAGTTCAGCTTCTTGCTGACCACTACGGGAATTATGTGTATTTATGGGAACGTGAATGTTCGATTCAGCGGCGTCACCAAAAGGTGATTGAAGAAGCTCCTTCTCTGTTTTTAGATGAGCAAACAAGAAAAAGAATGGGGGAGACAGCCATTCAAGCTGCCCAATATATCGGTTATACAAATGCAGGAACGATTGAATTTCTTGTTGATGAACAGAAAAACTTCTACTTTCTTGAAATGAATACGCGTCTTCAGGTAGAGCATCCAGTAACTGAGGAGATTACCGGTCTGGATCTTGTCGAAGAGCAGCTGCGCATCGCTGCCGGGGAAAAGCTCGGCTATAGCCAAGATCACATCCAGCGTCAAGGGCATGCCATCGAAGTGCGGATTTACGCGGAGGATCCAAAAACATTTTTTCCATCCCCCGGAACCATTACTGCGCTTCAATTACCGGAGGGAAAGCATATTCGCAATGAAACAGCTGTTCAAAGCGGAATGGTCGTAACGCCGTTTTATGATCCAATGATTGCTAAATTAATTGTAAAAGGCGAAAACCGAAAGGATGCGATTGATCGCATACTGCAAGCGCTTGACAGCTATCAAATTGAAGGAATAAAAACAAACATTCCAATGCTAAAAGAAGTGTTGACACACCCAGAATTTCAAGCGGGACATACAACAACTGATTTTGTAAATCGGCATTTAAACAACGTTTCTATCAAAGAATAAGATGTTGACTAAGTCTTCCACTTTTCTTGATTAGAGAGTGGAAGACCTTCAATCTGCAAGCTCAGGAAATGGAGGAGTAAAAAGATGAATCAAATTGTTGCAATAATGGCAGGGAATGTATGGAAAATTGTTGTATCTGTCGGTGAACACATTGAGGAAGGGCAAGATGTCGTGATTTTAGAATCAATGAAAATGGAAATTCCTATTGCTGCAGAAGCAAGCGGAATCGTTAAAGAAATTCATGTGAAGGAAGGCGATTTTGTCAATGAAGGCGACATTTTGCTTGAATTTGAATAAGAGGTGAGGCGCGTGGGCAACTGGCCTAAACACGTTACGATTAAAGAGGTAGGGCCTCGTGATGGGCTGCAAAATGAAAAGACAGCCATTGCGACTAAAGATAAAATTGCTTGGATCAATCAGCTTTCCAAAACAGGGTTGACGTACATTGAAATAACATCATTTGTTCATCCAAAATGGATTCCGCAGCTAGCCGATGCGTTAGAAGTTGCAGCAGGAATTGAACGAGCTCCTGGTGTTACTTACGCAGCGCTTGTTCCAAATCAAAAAGGGCTTGAAAATGCTTTGACGACTCAAGTTGATGAAATCTCTGTATTTATGTCTGCAAGCGAGACGCATAATCAAAAAAATATTAATAAATCAATCTCTGATACCTTTCCTGTCTTAACAGCTGTTGTTCAGGAGGCAAAGCGCGCTAAGAAAACCGTTCGCGGCTATCTTTCAACGGTTTTTGGTTGCCCTTATGAGGGGGAAGTTTCCATTGAGCAGGTAGCTGCTATATCAGAGCGGTTGTTTGAAATGGGAGTGGATGAGCTTTCTTTAGGTGATACGATCGGTGTTGCTACCCCTCGCCAAGTGGAAGCTGTGCTCAACTCGCTTCTAAAGAGATTCCCGAAAGAAAAGCTATCCATGCATTTTCACGATACAAGGGGAACAGCCTTAGCCAATGTGCTGCTTTCATTAGAAATGGGGATTACGACTTTTGACAGCTCGCTTGGTGGACTGGGCGGCTGTCCGTATGCACCGGGAGCTTCCGGAAACGTAGCGACTGATGATTTATTATATATGTTTAATGGCATGGATATTGCTACAGGCATTGATGCTGGGCGGTTAACGGAGGCAGCGCTATTTATTCAAAATAAAATCGGTCGAGCGCTCAATAGCCATTATTTGCAAACCGTTGATCCGTGTTTGTCCTAATAAAGGAGAGTGATTAAATGGAATCTTCTATTCTCTATGAGGCGGCGAATGGAGTGGCAGTACTGACTTTGCATCGCCCGCAAGCAGCCAACGCTTTGTCTACTGCGCTGTTAATGGAACTGAAGAAAAAGCTTGGGCAATTAAGGTTTGATCGCTCGATCCGTTGTGTGATCGTAACAGGAAGTGGAAAAAAAGCATTTTGTGCTGGTGCAGACTTAAAAGAACGTGCCAGTATGACTGAAACAGAAGTGAGAAAAACCGTTGCGCTGATTCGCCAGACGATCAATGAATTTGAACAGCTTCCAGCACCAACTATTTGCGCGATTAATGGCGTTGCATTTGGCGGAGGCCTCGAATTGGCGTTAGCATGCGATATCCGTATTGCCTCTGATCATGCTCAGCTTGGATTAACCGAAACGGCGCTTGGGATTATTCCAGGTGCTGGCGGAACTCAGCGTCTCCCGCGTTTAATCGGAAAAGGCAAAGCAAAGGAGCTCATTTTTACGGCTAAACGGCTAACGGCAGCGGAAGCAGCCAGCATCGGAATAGTAGAATATGTTGTGCCGTATGAGCAGTTAATGGAAAAGGCAAACGAACTTGCCGGACAAATAATTCAAAATGCGCCGATTGCTGTTGCCCAAGCTAAAATAGCCATTAATCGAGGTCTGGAAGTCGATTTATATACAGGTTTGAAGCTGGAGCAGATGGCTTATGAGGTGACAATTCCAACGAAGGATCGTTTAGAAGGGCTGCAAGCCTTTAAAGAAAAGCGGAAGCCTGTTTATAAAGGAGAGTAAAGGAGGAAGTGCAAGTGATCAACGAGCAAGCAAAAACATTGACCGAGAAATTGGCGGAACAAGTCGAAAAAATTGAACAAGGCGGCGCATTAAAGTACCATCAAAAAAATGCGGAGAAAGGCAAACTGTTCGTACGAGATCGTCTAAAGCTGTTATTTGATGATGGAATGCAATTTGAGGATGCTTTATTTGCCAATTGTCTTGCTGACGGTCTGCCAGCTGATGGCGTGGTAACAGGGATCGGAAAAATCAACGGGCAAACCGTATGTGTAATGGCCAATGATTCAACGGTAAAGGCGGGATCTTGGGGATCACGGACCGTAGAAAAAATCATTCGTATCCAAGAAACCGCAGAAAAGCTTCGGTGCCCGATGCTTTATTTAGTAGACTCGGCTGGAGCGCGGATTACGGATCAAGTCGAAATGTTTCCTGGTCGCCGCGGGGCAGGGCGCATTTTTTACAATCAAGTAAAGCTTTCTGGAAAAGTGCCGCAAATATGCTTATTATTTGGACCATCGGCGGCCGGCGGTGCTTATATTCCAGCTTTTTGCGATATCGTCATTATGGTCGAAGGAAACGCTTCGATGTATTTAGGATCGCCGCGAATGGCCGAGATGGTAATTGGCGAAAAAGTGACGCTTGAAGAGATGGGTGGAGCGCGAATGCATTGCAGTGTCTCTGGATGTGGAGATGTTCTTGTGAAAACAGAAGAAGAAGCCATTCAGTTTGCACGCAAGTACTTATCTTATTTTCCAGCCAATTTCACTGAAAAACCGCCGATTGTCGAAGCAAAGCCAGCGAAGAGCTTTGAAAAAACGATTGAGGACATTTTACCCCTGAATCAAAATGCGCCGTTTAATATGTATGACTTGATCGAGCGTTTTATTGATGAAGGCTCTTTTTGCGAAATCAAAAAGCTGTTTGCACCTGAATTGATTACAGGACTTGCTCGCTTGAATGGACAGCCAATCGGTATCCTCGCTAACCAGCCGCGCGTCAAAGGCGGTGTCCTATTCCATGATTCGGCTGATAAAGCAGCTAAATTTATTACTTTATGTGATGCCTTCCATATTCCGCTTTTATTTTTAGCCGATATTCCAGGATTTATGATCGGGACAAAAGTGGAAAGGGCAGGAATTATCCGCCATGGAGCGAAAATGATTTCAGCGATGTCAGAAGCAACGGTTCCGAAAATTTCTATTATTGTGCGAAAAGCGTATGGGGCAGGTCTTTATGCGATGGCTGGCCCGGCCTTTGAACCGGATTGCTGCTTAGCGTTTCCTAATGCGCAAATTGCCGTGATGGGACCAGAAGCAGCGGTTAATGCAGTCTATGCCAATAAAATTGCTGAGCTTCCTAAAGAAGAACAGGCAGCCTTTATTGAACAAAAACGGGAGGAGTATCGCCGCGATATTGATATTTATCGTTTAGCCTCAGAGATGGTGATAGATGGAATTATCGCTCCAAACCAGCTTCGCGAAGAATTGATTCGTCGCTTTAATGCCTATATGTCGAAATATATCGTCTTTTCGGAAAGAAAGCATGGAGTATATCCGGTGTAATAAAAAAGGTTCTTTGTCAAATATTGGGGTTAAGGCTGCCGCGCTTCGCTTGGTGGCCTTTTCTTCTGGAAAGGGGGTACCTCCTTTCTAGAAGAAAAGGTAGCGCTAGCCTATATGTCCCTCAATTCTTTTATACTTGTGGATTAATAGTATTTTTGAGCGAAAACGGGTAAAATTCTTATATCCATAGGCATTTCGCTTTCATACCTCCGTTAAATTGTTGATCACTTGCTTTGTCTTGTCGCATTTGATGAGGGAAGATACGCCTTCTTCTGTACGGACAACCATGTCGCAGGCATGTTGTGATTTTTGATACAATCCAGCTTTCAAGCTTGTAAACAGCTTGGGATCCATTGCTTCTCGAAGAGGCCGTAACCGGGCCGCGCTGCTGAATTTAGAAAGCGAACTAACACCAGTGAAGATATCCAATGGGTCGAGGGCGCTGCAGAATAATTTTTCGCCTGTGCCAAGCTCTCAACCTGAAAGCCAGTCTTTTCCGGAAACGGTTGAGCTTAATTCTAATGCACCATAAGCCGCGCCCAATGCAACCCCTGCCGGCGGACAAATGAATGAGACGAGCGCTGTAATTTGTCCCCAGAATTCTTTGTTCAACTGTCCGTCATTGATCCTTTTGCATTAAAAATTAATAGATTTTATCAATCAAAAGCATCATAAGGGAAAATTTTACATATTTTCACGAGCAAGAATTATGCCGTTTTGCAGAGGCACAATGTTACAAGCGAGAGACGTATCCAGCAAAAATAGAACTATGTGCTAAATGAACAATATAAAAATAAATTTAATTTACTGTTTTTAAGGAAGTAAACACAAAATCTGAAAAAGGGGAATGCTATAAACCCCCTTTTTCCTCATAATTTGGTATAACTGATGTTCAGCTTAAAGAGTAAGTCTGTCAATTAACTCTGAATAAGGTTCGCGTTCATTTCACTGTCACGAATTTTTCCTTCGTGTAAATATAAAATTCGATTCCCCAATTTTTTTGCTTCCTCAAGATGATGGGTGACTAATATAATGGGAATGCGCCAAAGCTTATGAATACGCAATAGCTCTTCATGACCTTTTACACGTGTTTGATTATCTAATGCAGAAAAAGGTTCATCTAAAAGCAAGGCATCCGGCTCGGTTGCAATGGCTCGTGCAATGGCGACCCGTTGTTTTTCGCCGCCTGAAATTTCAGACGGGTATTTATCTCTAAGGTGTTCAATTCGCAGCTCTTTCATTAAATTTTTGACAAAGCTTTCATTTTGCATGCCATAAGCAATGTTTTTCCAAACAGTCATATGGGGAAAAAGCGCATAATCTTGAAATACATAGCCGATGTTTCTTTTTTGTATAGGAACAAACACTTTTTTATTTTCAAATAAAATGGTGTCGTTTAATCGGATGATGCCAGCAGCAGGTTTGCTTATCCCAGCAATACAATTTAAGATAGTCGTTTTTCCGGAGCCGGAGGGGCCAAAAAGGACAACAATCTCATTGGCCACTGAAAATTTCACATCTAATTCAAAATGGGATAGTCTTTTTTGGATTTCAACGATAAGCATAAGAAAAAACTCCTTTAAGTAAGCGACAAATAAGCTCTAAAAATTTTTGAACTTACTATTTTTGTACATGTCTCATCATATTCCGTTTGCTCCACCAATTTAGCCATAAAATAGCGCTAAAGCCGAGGGCAACGATAATGATCACCCAAAATTTTGCCGCTTCCAAATTACCTGACTCCACCGCAAAATAAATGGCTAGAGGAATAGTGTCGGTTACATTCGGAATATAGCCGGCGAGCATGAGAGTGGCACCAAACTCTCCTAACGCTCGTGCAAAGGATAAAACTAAGCCAGCTAACAGTCCTGGCCATGCCAGTGGAAAAGATATCGTCCAAAACACTCTCCATTTCGATGCCCCCATTGTATATGCAGCATTTTCAATATTTGGGTCATACTGCCGAAACGCTGCAGATGCACTTTGATACATTAAAGGAAAAGACACGACGACTGCTGCGATCACAACAGCATACCAAGTGAAAACAATTTGGAAATCAAACCAATCGAGCAGTAATCGACCAATAAAACCGTTTTTACCAAATATATATAATAAACCAAAGCCTACAACTGTAGGAGGAAGCACGAGTGGCAGCAAAATAATCGCTTCTATAACACTTTTCCCTCGAAAGGAATTACGACTGATCAATCGTGCCAACACAACCCCAGTAACAAATACGATAAACGTGGCGATTGTTGCCGTTTTTAAAGAGAGTATAAGCGGCGAGTAATTCATATTTGTCGTTCACCTTTTCATTAAGTTTCATCATTTTTCGTTATAAATGGTTATAATTATTTTGAACTTTGGAGTAAAGGAAATGGTAAAACAAGAAGTTGAGTCATTTCCATTGAAAAAGAGCGAAACAAAACATGATATAATCAAGATTAGATATAAACTACATAGCCATCTTCTTGTTAAGAAAATAATTAATTTTATTTATATTTAAATATAAATCATTGATACAGAAGTTATCAATACATTATATCAAATTACATTTAATTACTTATAACGAATTTTTTTATGAAGGAGCAAGTAGGTATGGAAAAAAATCTTTCTTATACAACCGAGGAAGTGGCAAACATATTAAAGGTTTCAAAATTAACCGTATATGATTTAGTGAAAAAAGGGTTATTACCTGCTTATCGTGTCGGACGACAAATGCGAATTGATCCTTCCGATCTAGAAGAGTATATAAAAAAGTCAAAAAAAGAACTGCAGCCAAGCTCCGTACAGTCATCAAAAAAAGAAACATCGATTGAAACTCAAGGGTATTTGCAGCCTAGGCAATTAATTATAAGCGGCCAAGATATGAGCTTAGATATTTTGGCGAACTACTTAGAAAAATCCTCGAAAAGGTTTCGACCACTTCGTTCTTATGTTGGAAGCTTAGAAAGCCTAATTTCAATGTATCAAGGATATTCAGACATTGTCAGTACACACTTAATCGAAGGAATTTCAGGTGAATATAATGTTCCGTATATCAATAAGATACTAGTGAATTTTCAGTATATCGTGATTCATTTACTAACAAGGAAGGCAGGCTTTTACGTCAAAAAGGGAAACCCGTTGAATATTAAGCATTGGGAAGATTTAAGAAGAAAAAACATTAAAATCGTAAACCGGGAAAAAGGTGCGGGTGCTCGTGTTTTACTAGATGAATGTTTAAGAAAATATCGCATACCTATTTCTGAAATTAACGGCTATGACAATGAGGTAACTAATCACGTAAGTGTCGCAAGTGCTGTTGCTAAAGGGGATGCTGATGTCGGGGTAGGAATTGAAAGAGGGGCTAACTTAGTAAAAGATGTCGATTTCATTCCGTTAGTTAATGAAAAGTACGATTTGGTTATTTTAAAGAACGATGAGAATAGAGAGTTAATTAGTCAAGTCCTGCAAATTTTAAGATCGGTACACTTTCAAAACGATTTAAAAGCACTAGGGGGCTATGATTTGTCACAAACCGGGCAAGTCGTTTATGAAAGCTGAAATGGATCCAGCTAAAAGCCAGGGGTTTCTCTTAAAAACCTCTGGCTTTGTTTTATCACTTTTTGGCACTGGAATATTTGGTTTTCATGATTCGTGAGCACTGGAAATGAAAAAAAAGAGAAACATAAGTATATCTTTTTCTATTATATTTATTTATAATTAAATATAATTAATTATAAATAAAAGAAAATAGGATGTTGTAAAGATGAACATTCATTTTAAAGCGATAGGAAAAATTCTAACCCCTTTTAACACCTTGGAAGGAATGCCGATTCAATCGGCAGCGGCGAAAAATGTAGAAGGAACAATAGAGCTTAACCCATTGTATGTAGAAGGGATGAAAGATCTGGACGGCTTTTCTCATCTTATTCTTATTTATTATTTTCATAAGGTTCATGAATACTCATTGCAGGTAGTTCCATTCTTAGATGATCAACCCCATGGTATTTATGCAACAAGATTCCCGAAAAGACCGAACCCAATCGGCTTTTCAGTCGTTCGATTGAAAAGTATTGAGGGGAACCATATCCATGTCCTAGATGTCGATGTATTGAACGAAACACCTCTACTCGATATAAAGCCTTACGTTCCGATGTTTGATGCAATAGAAACATCTAAGATTGGATGGTTTGAAAAAAGAATCGAAAACGTAGATAAAGTAAAAGCTGATAAAAGCATTTATTGAAAAGGCGGTATTGGCAAGGCCGATTAAAAAGCAACTCATGGTTTTTTTCATTGCACTGAACAAAATGTGTTTTTTCTATCCATGAACGGAGACACTTTACTATTCTATATAATTATATTTTATATAAATTAATTATATACTATACAAAATAGTTATAAGAAATTATAATAAGTTTTATATTAGATTAAAAATAGAAGGGGGAGAGAAAGCATGAAGCATTCTATTCGCATAATCATGATCATGTTTTTGTGTGCTTCAGTCTTTTTTATTTTTGGTTGTACAAACGAGGGAGAAAAACAGGAATCAAAGAAGACAGAGGATAAACAGACAGTACAATTAACCATCTCAGCAGCCGCAAGCTTACAAGATGCCTTAACGGAAATTCAGAAAAAGTATGAAAAAGAACATGAAAATATAAAAATTACATTTAACTTTGGAAGTTCTGGTGCATTGCAACAGCAAATCGAACAAGGAGCGCCGGTAGACATATTTTTCTCGGCTGCTGAAAATAAGTTTCGTCCACTCGTAGACAAAGGATTGATTAACAAAGAAGAGAGTAAAAACTTGCTAGGAAATGAAATCGTTTTAATCGTTCCGAAAGATAAAGCAGACACAGTAAAAGGATTTCAGTCTTTGGCAGACAGCGGTATTAAGCAATTTGCATTAGGAAATCCTGAAACTACTCCTGCAGGTCAATACGGGCAGCAAACTCTAACTAAGCTAAATCTTTGGCCAAAAGTAAAAGATAAAGTCGTATACACAAAGGATGTGCGCCAAGTATTATCATATGTAGAAGCAAATACAGTGGACGCAGGAATTGTATTCAAAACTGATGCCCAAATATCTGATAAGGTAAAAATTGTCGACATCGCAGACGCAAATATGCATGATCCTATTATTTATCCAGTTGGCATCATTAAGGACACAAAGCATAAAAAAGAGGCTGCCGATTTCTATCAGTACCTACAGACAGAAGATTCGTTTCAAATTTTTGAAAAATTCGGATTTAAGATTTTGAAATAAGCGGGCTTCATTACTTTAAAAACAAAAAATCATAAACATCGATATATCAACGTTTCTAAAACATTAATGGGGGCGTCAATAAGCCGTATAAACGACTTATAAGACACCCCCAAAGCTCCTCAAGAACAACACTGTCATATTTTGGAGCACGAGGACTATGAGATGATAAGACCTTACATCGTTATTAGGTAATTGATTATGGTTTGTCAAAAACTTTTAGTAAAGGGCCCCTGCTAATCGACTTTCAAAAAAATAACCATGCACAACTCATGAAAGCAGCCCATAAAGTATATTATCATTCTAATGGATAATCGGGAGGAATCTATATTGAGTTATACATTTCCGGGAGGTCAACCGCAGGGGAAGCCCATCTTTATCACAAGTAAAATCAGGGAAGCGATGGTCGCTGAGTTAACCGCAATTAATGATTATAATTACCATATTGCAAATTCCAACATGGAAGAAGTCAATAGGGTTTGGAGAATGATCATGCTGGATGAAAAAAAACATTACGGAATGTTTCTAACCCTCTTGCGCAAATACGATCCTGTACAATATCAAACCTATCTCTACTATCAAAACACTCATTTGGATGTAAAGGAACCAATGCAGACCTATAGACCCAATTATGATAAACAATTGATATTAAATCTTGTCAGAAGTGATCTTAAAGGAGAACTAGAGACAGCCGTACTTTATGATCAATATGCAGCTGAAATCTCTATCCCGGATGTTAGTCATGTTTTCTCTGTCATTAGCCGTGATGAGAAATTCCATGCAGAACATTTAACGAAGCTCTTGATAAGTTATGATCCTGATCCCTACAATGGTCTGAAATAAAACTGAACTAAGCCCTTAAACGGTGAATTCCCTCCTTACTCAAGGGGAATGTGTCATCCTCATTCCCCTTGAGTAAGCAGTCTTCTCACCATAAATGATAAATCTAAAAGTCATGTCATTCATATAAGCTTCCCTAGCAATTTTTTATCTACAACTATTTCCACTTGTGATACGGTTCACCTTTAATTAATCTTAAACTGTTCAACAAATTCAATCCCTTTCCATTAGTGAAGTGACAAAAAATATCATCAAACTATAATTTTACTGAACCGTAAACTCTGACTCTTCACCTCTATATTTTTGAACTAATGTCCCAGCATCACGATTCTAACTCTCCCACAGCCGCTTCATCACCATCCGCTCCCACCACTTCCACGGCAATATATTTTTCAAGACCATTCCTAATTTCACGCCTTTGCCAACCGGATACCGCAATTTCGGATAAGGAGACTTTGCCACGTGTACAATCTGTTGGATCACTTCATCCGGAGCAGGTGCCGTGTCAGCAACATGGTTGACATATTTCAAAATTTTCTCCATCTCTTTAACATAAGGAGAATCCGGATTGATCGATACCGCATCCAGCCCTTTTGACCAGATTTCCGTTTATAGGATCCCGGTTCAATTAAAACGACATGAACACCGTACGGCAGCATCTCTAAACGCAAAGACTCGCTGAATCCTTCCACCGCAAACTTTGATGCCACGTAAGGTCCCATAGAAGGGAATCCGATTCGTCCGCTGATACTGCTTATATTCACAACCTTGCCGCTTCTGCGTGCCCTCATCGACGGCAAAACAGCTTTTGTTACTGCCACCAAACCGAAAAAATTCGTTTCAAATTGCCGACGCCATTCTTCAACAGCAAGCTCCTCCGTAAATCCTCCCGCTGCATACCCCGCGTTGTTTACCAACAGATCAATTTGGCCGTATTCTTCAATCACATTCTGAATCACAGTTTCCGCTGAGGAAAAATCGTTTACATCTAGTTGGATAATCTCAATCCGGTCTGTGACACCTGCTTCTTTGGCCGCCGCTTTCAGTCGTCCTCTCTTATTCAAATCTCTCATTGAAGCCAGCACGCGGTAGCCTTCGCCGGCAAGTGCCACACTTGTCAGCAATCCAAAGCCGCTTGAAGCCCCTGTAACAAACGCAACAGGTTGTTTCTTTAAAGTTTGATTCACAAGATTCCCTCCAGCTATTCATATTCTAACACTGCCTTTTTGCTAAATATATGTAGAGTATCATCACTGCTTTCGTCCGCAAATTCCTTCAAAAATCTGCTCCACCTATATGTTTTGACAATTCCTGTCTCTTCTTAATAAACACTTTTTATTGGAATTGTATCATGAAAATAATGAGATTAAATAAATCCTGACTTCTTTACAGAGGATTGGTTAAAAATATTTAATTATTAAAAATCGCCAAGTATAATAATTACCGGCGATTTCTAACTTCTATCATAGCTCATATGAATAAGTCGCTTTGCCTTTTCAAAATCTTCATCATTATAAATACTGACTTCTAAATCCCCTGTTCCGATATGACCGATATTTCGAACATCACGGCTAAATCCTGGCTCGAGTTCAATTTCATCTGGATTCACTTTTAAAAATAAGACGATTTTTTCTGTCTGAGGATGCACTTCTAAGCAGACAAAATTTTTAATGCGTTTAAAGGCTATGTAGTATTTTAATACAGCCATTTGTACATCATCGCCTAGTGCCATAATATATGCTTTTATTGCTTCAAACCGGTCTTTTAATTCTGTACTGGATTGTTCCAGATATTCGGAGACTGTCTTATATCCGGGCTTCGATGAGTTAATATGGTTTTCAACTTCCAGTAATGGTTGTGCAGTTGTTGTATTTACTAAATCGAGCAAAAGAAATCCATCTTTATAAAACTTATACTGGTACAACTCAATGTTCCGATTAATTTGTTGAACAGCATGTTCGTCATATTTTGTGAATCCACCCGCAATACATAATAAGCGCGGATTCGTCCAATCAATTGCGTCAGCCAAGTTATTGCCGTATTTGCGCATTACCATAAGAGTGAATTCTGCTTTATGATCCAACAGCCAGTCCAGATAATATAATCCTTGGTTAATGACATTTTCATTGACAGCTCGTTTATATTCGATAATAACTGGAGAGTTATTTTCATCAATACCTAATGTATCGATTCTGCCGCCATGTGTCTTGCCAGTAGAATATTCTGATGCTAAAAACCGTACACCTAAAAATGTTTCAAGATTACGCTCAATAAGGGTTTGCAGCGATTTTTCAATTGTCAGAGAAGTGCCTTCCAATTCACTTACATGTTCTCCATTTATACGAAATAATTTAATATCACCCATGAAACTACTCCTTCTTTTATTGTGCATCTAAAACTACAATTACAATAAATGAATAATGATAGTATACAATAAGCGTTGATATTTATGAGACATATTAGTCAATCTGTGTAAAGAATACGGAAGAACGTAACAAAAGACCCCAATTCAATTTTAATAATGTTCCACTCGTTCGGAAATATGTTTGCAAAATTATTTTGGCTCTTGGAAATACTAGAGAAACCAATCAATACATTCATTACAAAGACTGCTTGATTATTAACTACATGAAATGTTTATTACCCTTTGCAAGAAAGGAAATCATGTTGCAAATTGCAACACCAAAGAAGAAAAAAGTAAAACTGTTAATCGCTTTTACTCAAGTGTCGTTATTAAACTATGAAAAAATTGGGGAATTTTAACGTTTTATTTTTCCTCATAATCAATTGTATTTATATCCATTACCAGTATAATGTATAAAAATGTAGTCAAGAGGTGATATCAGTAAATCAAATCATCAAAATAGTTCTGCGAGATCGAAAGCATGTTGAAGCTATGTACGTGCGGGAACAAAAGATGGTCGAGGACAATCGATATGAAAAGTGCAAATTTTTGCAATTCAATCCGTGTAAACTAAGTTGTCAGGGAGGGCCATTATTTGCTATCAGATCCAGTTTCAAAAATCAACAGCTGCTTGAATGGATTTTAAATTTTTACAAGTCTGGCGGCATGGTCGCATCGGTATGTTCAGGTGCACTATTGTTGGCAGAAGCAGGTCATTATCCGGCAAAAAGGCAACTACACATTCATTTGCAAATGAATACATGAAATCTAATTAAATGGACATTGAAGTAGTTCAAAATGTCCGATTTGTGGATGAAGGCAATATTCTAACTTCTGCTGGAGTGTCAGCTGGAATCGATATGTCTTTATACATCGTAGCAAAATTACTGGGAGAAACAGTAGCACGTACAACAGCAGCTACAGAAGAATATCCATACTGGTCTGAAAATATTGGGGGAGCTGGTCGGAAGTTTTAGTAAAGTTGAGCATCACTTGACTGTAACTTGATTTTCATGCAGGCGAAACAGCGAAAATTTCTGTTTCGCGTAAAGTTATTTGCACTGACTTTAAAAATTTCTTTCACACTTTCGGGTCAATTATAAAGATTATGTTAAAAATCGTATTTTCCGTTGATTTATATAAGTATATTGTTATATGTTTATTGAAGATAAGGAAATGATAATACTAAACAGTATTCATGTCGTGGATATGAAAAGACATTTTTTAGTGTGCGATGAACCATAAAGTAGATTGATATATAAGTAAATATTTATATAACTATATGTATAGGGGGTGTTCCAAATGCAAAAAGCAGTGGTGGAAATAGAAAAAGCATCACACGTTTTAAAGTTGCTTGGTGATAAAACACGTTTAACGATCATGGCCATTTTAAAGCAACGTGAGTGTTGTGTATGTGAGCTTCTTGAAGTGTTTGACATGAGTCAGCCGTCTATTAGCCAGCATCTTCGCAAGTTAAAAGATGCAGGATTAGTAAAAGAGGATAGGAGGGGACAGTGGATTTATTATTCCCTCAATCCTCGAAATGAGTTCTATGGTCTTATCCAAGATATTCTGCAACATATTCCAGATCAAACAGAGAATATTCGTAAGATTGAGGAAAACAACCCTACGCTCCGTTGCGGTTGTTAACCTACTAATTAAATTGGGAGTGAGACAATGAGTAATACGGGGAAAAAACGTCTGTCGTTCTTGGATCGATACCTAACGCTTTGGATTTTCCTAGCTATGGCAGCAGGGATCGGCTTAGGATTCGTCTTTCCGGGGTTTATAGACGTAATGAACAGTTTGCAGGTAGGAACGACATCGATTCCACTTGCCATTGGCTTAATTTTAATGATGTATCCTCCATTGGCAAAAGTTCGCTACGAAGAGATGGGACGCGTCTTTAAAGACATCAAGGTATTGGTTTTGTCCCTTGTACAAAATTGGATTATTGGACCAATATTGATGTTTGTATTGGCGATTGTCTTTTTGCCGGATAAACCCGAATACATGGTCGGACTCATCCTAATCGGTCTGGCGCGTTGTATTGCGATGGTGATCGTCTGGAATGATTTAGCGAAAGGAGATAGAGAGTACGCGGCTGGATTGGTGGCGTTTAACTCTGTATTCCAAGTGCTATTTTACTCTGTTTATGCGTATGTGTTTGTGACAATCATTCCAGAATGGTTAGGACTAGAAGGTGCTGTCGTTGATATTACAATGATGGAAGTCGCTAAGTCGGTGTTCATTTACTTAGGAATTCCGTTTCTTGGCGGAATGTTGACGCGCTTTTTGTTGGTAAAAGCAAAGGGCAGACAATGGTATGAAAAAGTATTCATTCCAAAAATCAGCCCGATTACATTGATTTCTTTATTGTTTACGATTATCGTCATGTTCTCTTTAAAAGGAGACGCTATCGTTAGTTTGCCGTTGGATGTAGTGAGAGTTGCCATTCCATTGTTCATTTACTTTGTGTTGATGTTCTTTGTTTCCTTCTTCATGGGGAAGAAATTTGGAGCGAGCTACCCTGTAACCACAACGCTTGCCTTTACAGCCGGCAGTAATAACTTTGAGTTAGCGATTGCCGTAGCTGTTGGCGTGTTTGGAATCGATTCTGGTGCAGCGTTTGCAGCTGTTATTGGACCACTGGTGGAAGTGCCTGTCATGATTGCGTTGGTCAACGTGGCATTATGGTTTCAACGAAAATACTTCAAAACAGAATCAGTATCATACTAACAACAGAGGTGGAAAGTCTGAAATAAATACTTTGAGTTCCAAGTAATAAAAATAGGCATAGCAAAACAAGCCATCCATCGATGACTTTAT